>JAAOEI010000115.1_pt1 | contig 31431 bp, 33 predicted proteins | sample 7059261 | NCBI WGS metagenome assembly JAAOEI01 (sample SAMN14008812, study PRJNA610033) | viral metagenome | isolation source: viral particles filtered from seawater | place: China: Hangzhou Bay, Yangshan Deep Water Harbour | collected 2017-10-31 | reverse complement strand
CACCAGTAGCGCAAAAGACGGTAAACACTTTCCCAGATACGAAGTTGGCTGCGCCAATCAAAGTAGTTCGACACTGAATTATCATTCAAAATATTTCAGCTAGCTCTTCCTGCATGTCCACCACTGGGTGGATACGAATCTTTACTTCAATCTTATTGAATTTAGTGCCACCGACATGCGCCATGCGCTCAAGCTGAAGACGTAGTCCTTCCAGCTGAGTATCCTCTGGTAGCTGTTGGACGTGCTCTAACAACGCTTTTAGCGCCGCTTCTAACTCTAGTTGTAGGACTGGGATGTGCATCGTAACCCCCTATCGCAAGGACGGTCTGGCCCCAACACGTTTGGGTACCTGAGCGTGAAGTAGAATAGCCACACTGGCGACAGCAAGAGCGCTACCAGTGGTGCGTAAACTACTATGAGCGTAATGTAGAGTAAGGCTGTTTCCATTATTTCTCCTCCTGCACGCCGTCTAGTATGACAGCGTATACGTTGGCCGCTGCGCGCTTGGCGGAGCGGTCCTTTGTGACGGTGTCTGCCCGCGAGGCGAGCATGGTGAGGAACACCCCGCTGCCGTCAAGCATGAACGCCCATTGCCAGTCAGGCGGGGCAGCTGGCAGTCCCATCGACTCTGCGCGTGCGGCGTCGATACGCTGCATGGGATGCACGTTAAACAGCTTCATGACAACTCCTGTATGGGGCGGCGCGCCAGCCCTAGTGTGGCCAGTTTGCCTTGGGCCTTATCGGCCCACTGTTGATACCCTAACTTGGCCGCCACCTTGGCAGCTTCGCGGGCCTCGTCTTCTTCTGCGCCTGGGAGGTGCGCGTACGCGTCGCCCACGCCTACTACCGAGTAGTCGTCGCAGTGCTTCGCTCTGAACGTAATTGGCATAATACTCTGCGCACGGCGCTGGACTTCCGTCCACATTGTCAATTCCTGCCGCGCTTTATGCCCCACCAGGGTGAAGCCGAAGTCGACCTTTTGATACGCGTTGGAATTGAATGACACCGAGTGCCTGTTAGTCGCATACTTGTTGGCGATGGCCTTGGCGATGTTCACCTGCAGAATGCCAAGGACTACAGTACCAACCGAAGTGGCCATGTCCTTTAGATCTGACATAATGCCCATTTGATTGTCGTAGCTGTACTTGCTGCTTTTGGTCGACTTGGCTAAGTCCACTACTGCGTCTACCAGTACAAAGTCAGGCGCTAGGGCGCTCACCTTCATACGCAACTCTGGGAAGTCCGACGCGGTAATGTACGAGTACTGGCCCCCCTGGTACCTATCTTCTAGCCAGTCCGCGCAGGCCATCACCTCCGCGAACTCGAGGCCGTCCTCTGCGAGTTCCCCTCGAGAGTACGCGTTGTAACTGACTCCTGCCAATATGCAGTGCATACGCCCGTCAAGTTCGTCCTTCAACATGTCGTTGCTTTGCACGGCCACCTTATGACCTTTGCGCAGCAAGTTGGCGGCCATCATTAAGCCGACCCACGTCTTGCCTGTCTTCGTATCTGCCGCTAGTGTGACTAGATCCCCTTTTTGAAAGCCACGGGTAGCGTCAGTCATGTACTCCCACGGGTAGGGCAAACCGAGGGCAGTGTTCTGGCGACCGCCATTACGCACAAACGAATACAATTCTGCCGCTGTGCGGCGTGTCGTCTTTGTTTCAGACGAAACGGTTGAGGTTACTATTTTGGTTAGGTCATCGTACAGCGTGGCTAGCTTGGCGTCCGACTCAAGCAGTCCAATGCCCGCGGCTGGCTCCAGTATTTTCCTGGCCATAACCCACCTGTGTAGGCGCTTAACAAGCCTTATCGTGTCCTCCAGCGTGTCTTGCGGCGTCGGCAGCTCCGCCCCTCGTACTGCGTCGTCTAGATCTTCGTACCTGGGTATGCGCCCGTAGCGGGCATACTCTCCCTCCATCAACTGCCAAAATCGAGCCGCCTCAAGTTCTGCGGTCTCTTCGCCATAGTCCCTGTCGCGTGTGTTACCACCAATTTCTTGAAACAACTGGAACGAGATCCCCGCGCCTTTGGCGGTTTCAAACGCTGCGTCCCTATCGTCAGCGTTGTAGATACAGGCGATCAGTTCGAGCGTGCACTTAGCCATTGGTTGCCTCCGGTGTGTAGTTCTTTGCCGCTATGCCCAAGAAGGAACTTACATCCTGGTCTTCCTTACCCGCGCCGTACGTGACCTGGACCAGCGCCTCCCAGGCAGCCTGCACGCAGGGTATCGGATCGCCCGCCGCTACCGCAGTGTCAAGCACGCGCATGAACGCCACCGATTTAGGCAGTGTGCGCATAATAACGTCGACCGCGGTGGGCACTCCGATCTTCCCGATCACTGATCTAGGAGGCGGGGCTAACACCTCTGCGCAGCTAAGTATCTCTCGGAGTATCTCCAGGCTAGAGGCAGGCTTGATTATTGATAATATCTCTGGCTGCTCTTCAATAGTTTCAGCTGGTTGCTTGTCTTGCATAGCCTGCGGCGCGTACAACTTGCTAACAGTAATGCCTCCTTCTGTTACCTCTTCGCGGAGGAGAAAGCCATCCTTCACAGCGGCAGATATGGCCCGCCAAACGCACCGGTAATCCAGCCCGAGATCCTGCGCTATGCAGGCCGCAGTAAGGTGGCATCCGGTGCGGCCAAAAGCGCGTATCCGCAGCCAGACGAGTACTTTTATTGGCACGTCAGTGCCTTTTAGTTCTTTCCAGTACGCTGGAATACGCTCTACCGGCTTGACTTTTGGTGGAAATTTGTCGATACTCACAGCACCTCCTCAAGGTGTTCCATCTCGCTGCCTGGCCAAAAGCTGGCGAGGTGGAACTTTGCTTACGCTACACGGCCGTGACGCTGGCGCATGATGTACACCAGTGCGACATCGCCGCGGTGTACCATGCGGTGTCCGTCAATAACCTGAGTACGGAGCATCCCGCGGCGGATCATATTGCCTAGCGCGGTTGGGTTTGTGTACTTGAGAATACGTATAGCGTCGCACTGGCGAAGCCACGCCGGTGCGGTTTCTAACTCTTGCGGCAGTTGAATCGAAAGCATCTGAACCTCATCTGCCTGACTGGCAGTAAAGGCACATTAGCATTTTTTGTACCGGTGTCAAGGCCAGAGCAAAACTTTTTATGCTTGAACAAATATCGTCCGTAGGGACGATACCACGTAGAACAAATATCGTCCGTAGGGACGATACCACGTAGAACAAATATCGTCCGTAGGGACGATACGGTATCGTCCGTAGGGACGATAAAGTGCACTCCGCGCCGTCGTAATCATTACAGAATTCGTCCCTATTAGAGTCAATTAGATAGACTGACAGTCAGACAGGCTGACTGGCGCTTCGCGCAACTACTTAAGTTGGTCAATAAGGAGCAAGTGCACCAAGCCATCGGCGCTGCGCGCCGCTATCTCAGCGCACCAGCAGGCAGGCAAACAATCACTACCTCAGTTGCTCAATCTGGCTCGGGGACCCTGGTGCTCTAGCCAACTGGCTATTGCCAGTTAGCCAGACACCCAGCCCCTCAGCAAAATACCTACTAGCGCTTTGTTCCAGCGCGCCCGCGCGGTAAACTAACAACGGGGAGGAGCTCCGAGTTTGATTGTACAAACCGTGCTTGCTCCTCCCCAGCTGGTCTTCCTTGAAGCGCTGCCCTCACCCAGACCACGACGATTACATCCAGTACTTTTGGTACTCGGTGCACGGGTACAGGCGGCATTGCCGCTTGTGCCGCGCACACCGTGAAAAGGGTGCTCCGCTTTTTCCAGAAAAGTACTTCCCGCAAAAGCTATCTTCAGTAGGTGCTATCTCTGACGAACAACTAGCTGAAGAATTACGTCATGCACCCAGTTCCCATTTTTGGCGTGTGCCGCCAGGCACTAATCCTCGCCCACAGGTAGAAACACCCGCAGAGCAACCTGCCGAAGAATTTCGCCAGTGCGAGTTGTCTAACCTGCGCGTACTAGATTCAAGTCCGAGTGCGTATCAAGCTTGGTGGACGGCCAAGCAAGCTAATCCAGCTACCCGTTGCTGGAGGAGCTACCTCAATAGCCTGCCTGCACCACCGCAGGACATAACCACCGTCAAGCCAGCGCACAGCTACGCCTACGACGACGTTCTTTCCAGCAAGATAGACTATCTTGCTGTAATCTTTGACGTAGAATAACCACAGGAGGAGGACAACATGGACCCCGACAAGTCACAGTACGAAAAGCTAGGCGCAGCCACCAGTGCGCAAGAAGCAAGCGCCAACATCATCTTCATCCTGGGCAGGATGGACGCCAAGTTGGAACTGTTGCAGCGCGAGCTAACCAAGCTCACTGCCCAGGCGGAGAAATACCATGCGCAAGCGCAGTCAGTGGCTAGCCCTAAATGACACTCGTGCAACGCATAAGGCGAAGCGAAAGCTCGATAAGCGCCGCAGGCGTCAACGTCACAAACTGGAGTTGCCCGAGAATCATGCTAGCCAAGAACGGATGTGCAGGTTTCGACGCTTGGGCTGGTGATTCTCCCCTACCCACGAGAGTGCCGATTCCAGCGCATCCTGTGGCCCCAGGATCGACGCAAATCCTTCGAGGGTCTCCTTACCCCTCCGAGTTCATTTTAGGAGCCTGTGATGCCTACCTCTGAAACCATTGCAACAGCAATTACTGACGAGCACCAACACCAGCAAGTTAAGATAACTAGCTGGCCGGTGATGACGTGGTTGCGCGGTTGTGTCGACAGTGCGCTGGTGCAAACGGGCAGCCAGCCAAAAGTACTTTACGTCCACCCAGAGACTGCGAAGCTCATTCAATGCTCATTATTCGAGACGCAAAGCATTACATTTGACGTTACACAGCTAAACCTTTGCGGCGCTAGCGTTGAGGTTACTACCTCTGTCCCTCGGTATTGCGCCAGCATTCTACTTTCTGACAATCGTGTCGCTGTCGTGGACCACAACGGCACCGTTGTTATTTGCCTGTAACCAGAATATTTTGAGAAATAAATGCCGAAGTCACTATGCCCATCATGCGAAGAAGGACACCTGCATAGGCAGACCAATAAGCTTCCGAAGCAACGCTACCAGTGCGATAATTGCGAAGTTGTCCTTGAGCGCGTAACCGTAAAAGGTACTTTGTCGTGGAAGAAGATAACCCCAGAGCAAAGGTTCAATCGCCCGTGGCCAAGCAAGACAGGCAAGTAGCTGTTCAACGGCTAAGAGACGCGCTAGCGCTGAACCGCCGTGACTGGATTATCCACCGATGGCTGTTTACCACCAATCGCCCAACGCTGGTGTTCAACTGGTTGGACCAGCAAGAGGTTATCCGCTCGAATTGGGTACATGAGGTGACTAGTGGCTAAGACCTTCTACAACTCCGACGGCAGGCAAGCATCGGTGTGGGTGCGCGAGCACCTCCGCAGGAGCGTGGGTGTGGACGCACCACAAATGCGTAGCGGCCTGGTCGTAGCGCAGTGCGCTCGGCAAGGGGCAGACAACACCTGCGTACCGCTAGCTGTGTGCTCTGTAAATCTGGACTCCAACAACGTAATGAAGTCTGGTACCGATTGTTACTTCACGTCTGCTGCGAACTCTGGTAACGCGCATATTTCTGTTTCAGCCGGTGAATCTTTCCGGCGTGCAACAGCTCTTTTCGCAGCGCGCAAGCTAGTCTCGGAAACTTGGGTGAACCAAAAAGACGAATACTTGAGGCCGCATGAAGACTGAAGAGGTCAAGCGCCAAGGTAGGTTCTTTACCCCAGAATGGGCGGTAAAGGACGCGCAGCGTCGCCTCGGAATCGACAAGGGCATCCCAAGCGACGCATTTGTGTTTGACCCGTGCGGCGGCATCGGAAATTTATACGCAGGGCTCGTCGGAGACGTAGTCGCAAGCACCTTACTGCAAGAAGAGGCTGATGAGGCTACCAGACTGACCGGGCACAGGACCTACCAAGGGGATTTTCTAACGACTGACCTGCACCCAGAGGTGTTCGACAAACTAGCGCAGTACGCGGCAGAAGGCAGGCGAATCATTATTTTGATGAACCCACCGTACGCCACTAGTGGGGAAGACGGCGCCTCTGGCGCGAGCAAAGCTGGCGTGGCAGACACAGTTATGCGCAAGGCAATGCACGACGATAAGTTAGGCGCAGCCTCCAAGCAACTCTATGCGCAGTTCGTGTACGGCGCGCTGGAGCTAGTCCGCCAGCTCAAGTTTCAACACTATACTTTAGCGCTTTTCTCCGGTGGTACCTTTTTGACCAGCTCGACTTACAGGTCATTCAGGGGTTACCTGTTTAGCCGGCTCTCTTTCCAAGAGGGCTGGTTGTGCCAGGCAAGTGAATTCCACCCTGACCTATCTCCGCGGTGGGGATTGTTATTTTCAATCTGGCAGCCAGGGGCTACCACGCAGGATATTTCCGTTGACATTTTGGGAAAGAATGGGGCTATCGACGACACCTACACGCCGCCTAGCGTAGTGGCTACGCAGAATACCTACGCCAGCTACGCCCAATGGAATAACGACGCAGTTGTCTACGCGCTATTTCATACAAGCAACAATTGTACTGCTATGCGCAACGTCCAGTACAAGGGCAAGTCTTGGACCATTGATAACCACTTTTTCTGGCGTACCAAGGAAGACGCGCTTGAGGTACTTCAGCCGTACCCGGAGCTACTGCAAGACGCACTGCAATCCGAGCATCAACCGTATGTAGCGACCTTATTTCAGCAAGGGTTGGAGCTGTCTGACGAAGCCGCGGAGCTTATGCAGGCTCTGGACGATCTATACGTTCTTTCATTACCCCTGCGTGCACAGTTCGCCAAAGAAAATGAGCGCCTACACCTACTCGCGTGGGATTCCGGCCATTACCAACTTAAGCACCTATGGCTGCAGCATTATCCAGCGCAGTACAGGCAGGTGACCAAATTGTTTGCAGCGCTAGCCAACAAGTTACGCCCAGGCGTCTTCTCTTTCGGATTCCTCAAGTGAAAACCTTCTACAACTCCGACGACAGACAAGCATCGACGTGGGTACGCGAGCCCACCAAGGGCTTGAAAGGTGTTGACGCACCGCAAATGACAAGCGGGCTTAACGTAGCGCAAAAAGCGGCACAAGGCGCCGATAATACCTGTCTGCCACTAGGCGTGTGTGCACTAAACTCTGAGGGAAACAGCCTACAAAACTCCGGCGTAAAGGTAGCGCTTACGTCCGCGTGCAGTGCGGGTAACGCGCATGTGTCTATTACACAGGGTGAATCTTTCCGGCGTGCAACCGCACTTTTCGCAGCGCGCAAACTAGTCACCAACACGTGGGTCAACCATGTTGACGAGTACCTGCGCCCGCAGGACGCGCCAGAATATTTTGCGTGATAAAGTTTGCACCGACTCCCTAATACTGTATATTACCTCTCACTGGCATTGACGCCAGCTTAGTCAAGTAGAGGCACTAAAATGGAAGCACGGGTAAAGCGCCAGCACATTCTCCCTGAAGATCCTGCCAAGTTGGAGGAGTACCGTACTCGATTCTTTAGCCACGTTGACGTCAAGGGTGACGACGACTGCTGGCTATGGAATTTCACCATTAACCCCAACACCGGTTATGGGTGCTTCACTGGTCCCGCCGGGACAATTACCGCGCATCGTATTGCGTACGCCCTTACGCATGGCACTAACGACTTGGGCATGTACATTTTGCACAGCGAGAAGTGCATTAGCCGCGCGTGTTGTAATCCCAGTCATCTTCGTGCTGGTACCGCCAGTGAGAATTCTAAACAGGCGTTCGCGCAGGGGACGTTGAAGCTGCCAGCAGTCAAACTCAATAAAGAGCAGGTACTCGATATCGTGTTGCTGTACGCCGCAGGCGCCAAGCAGCCAGACATCGCCAAGCAGTTCAATATCTCGCAGTCTCAAGTCAGCCAAATTGTAACTGGGCTACACTGGCAGGACGTAACTGGTGTCAAGTACCAGCGCAAACGGTACAATAAGCCACGTGAGGTGCAAAATGCCGCGTAAACTTCGAGCTAAAAAGCAGCCAGTAGAAAAAGTATCGAACAAGGAAGTAGCGGACTACGCTATTACCACCCATCTTCGATACTCTGCCGGTCAGCTTGATAACCACCTTTTCGAGTACAAAAAGGATTACGCGGGTGCCTCGCCAAGTGAAGCACTTGAACGTGCACAGGGGATTGTGTTGATCTTCATGCACCACACGCTCCCATTCGCGGAAACACCGCGTAACATGCACGGCAGCTACCGCACGTTCATCCAGCACACTAGGGCAGTTAGGGAGACGATTGACTACCTCAAGCCCTACAACGCTGTTGATGTTAACCAGCCTGCTGTTCTATGGAGCTTCAAACTGGTTGTACTCTGGCTGGAGCAAGCCAACTTGCTGTTGTTCGGAAAATCCATGCTAACTTCGAGCTTGCGTCGACACGTCGCAGCCGCTAAACTTGCGCAGCCTGCGCAGTTCGTGCAGGCGAGCGTGGTTACTACCACCGTGCCCGAGCACAACGAAGTTGACCCAGTAAATCCTGCGCAACTCTCCTAGTGCTCATACTGGCGCCAAGTGCGCCGAGGAAGATAGACAACATGTCCGGTACTCTTTTTCAAAAGGCAGATACGCTCGCAGGCGTGGCTGTTGACGTCAACATTCTTACCTCGGCAGCATTCACTGCCAAGGTAGTGGTCCTCAGCAACGACCACGCTAGCAACACCTACACGATTACTCTTCAGGGTACTAGCTCTACGCTGCTTCCTGGTGAAGTTGCCGTGTACACTGGTAACATCAAGAAAGTGACCCTGGATGGCACTGGCGCGTATCGTCTGTTTGCCAGCGAGGATGCTTCCATCCTGCCCACCCTGCTCAAGCCACCGGGCGTCTCTGCTGGCTCTATCAGCACTGCTGATCTTGCCGATGGGATTCTCTCAGCTGACGCGGCTGGCCGCGCCAAGATGGCGGACGACTATTTCACCAACGCGCAGTTTGTTGCTGGCGCTGGTGGAAAGTTTGCCCCTAGTTGTTTAGACGCTACTGCGTGCGCCAACGTGTTCGCCAACAACGCACTGACGGCAGCTAAGCTGGAAGCTGGCGCTGCGGCTGCTGGTATTGACGGCGGTGATGTTCGCTTCTCTGCGACTGGCGCTACCTTTGGCGCACTTCCAGTTGTCTACGCCCATGCGCTGCCCGACGCGACTGGCAACGTAGATATTATCGTTGATCAAAAGGTGCACATCATCCAGGCGTGGTTGCACCAGTCCGCGGCCGGCAACGTTGCTGACTCCGCGCGGCTCTTTAATGGCGCTGGTGCGATCACCGCAGCGCTCAACTACACCGCTAGTGCTGGCGCGGTCGTACCCGCGCAGTCACTTGACGCCACCAACCGTATTGTTGCGGCTGGCGGTACTCTGCGCGTTACGGTCGACAGCACTGCCGGTGACACCACTGGTACCTTCTACTGCTTGGCGGTACCCGTAGCTTAAGGTAGTCAATGGCAAGTAGGGCCACGGCAAAGTTAGTCCCCGGTGTGCGACCTAATCGACGCAAGGGTAAAGCTCCTAAGCATACCCCGCACCAGACTCGTGATCGACGTAATAGGATTCTTGAGTTACGTTTAGCGGGTTACTCTTTACGCCAGATTCAAGAGCTACTGGCGAAAGAGGGAATCGAGTGGTCGCACACCGGGGTGGCCCGAGACGTGTCCATCATGACTGGCAGCCTTGACAAGGCTGCCGCTAAACAAGCACCTAGACTGCGGGCGCTTGAAGACGCTCGACTTGATCGCCTGTTAACTGCCCTGGACGAGAAGATCGCCAAAGGTGACACGCTCGCGATCAAGACGGCGCTAACGCTATCAGCTCGCAGGGCTAAACTATGGGGGCTGGACCAAGATTCCAGCAACGCAAAGAAGGTTCTGCAAGATGCCTTCGCCGAGCTACTAAACAAGGAGCCCAGCCATGCACCCGACGATGACGATGATGAAGAAGCCGCCGATGAAGAAGGCACCTAGTGATGAGTTAGCTGCTAAGCAGGCAGCCAGCGAGATGCTTGGTAAGCTCGGCGGCAAGCTCGACGAAGCGCAGCTTTGCGAGCTTCATATGATCGCCAAGTTCTACCCTGAGTACGGAGACGAGTATGACGGGACTGAGCGAGAAGCAGAAGAAGGCAGTAAGGGATGAAATTACTCGTTGTCGTAACGACTTCGAGCATTTCGCCAAGCATTTACGCATCCTTGATAGGTATACCGAGGAGCTTGCTAGTCTTCGCCTAAATCCTGCGCAACACCGACTGCACACGTCCCTCAAGTTCTCCAGTTCCGTATTCGTACTTAAGGCCCGCCAGCTAGGCTCTTCTACCTATTTCCTAGCTCGCGCATTTTGGCGCGCGTGGCGTCAACCAGGGCATAATGTACTTGTAGTCGCGCACACTGGTGACGCAGTCAAAGCACTATTCAAGACTGTCCACCGGTATAACAAGCATCTACCTATTCTGCTTGGACCAGCGCCAGAAACTAGCCGAACGGAAATAACGCTACCAAATGGCTCAACCATTCGAGTAGCAACTGCGCAGTCAGCCAGCATGCGCAGCCAAACGTACTCGACTATCCTACTCACAGAGTTTGCGTTCTACGACCAGCCAGACGTGCTAATCGCCGCTGCAGTCAAGACGCTTACGCCCAACGGGGAGTTGTATTTAGAAACTACTGCCAATGGTTTGAACTGGGCGCATGAGCAATGGACGCGCGAGCCGTCAGCGTATAACAAAGTATTTCTATCCTGGCGCCTTGATCCACACGCGCGTGCTACGTCACTCGCCGAAGGCGCAACCGTAACACAGGAGCTGGCTGACCTAGCCAAGCAAGAAGGCTGGTCGAAGGAAGAACTATTTTGGGCAGCAAATACTCTTGAGCGGGACAACTTTGGTAACTGGCACATGTTCTGCCAGGAAACGCCGAGTAATCCGACGATGTGCTTTGTCACATCTGGCGCGCGGGTGTTCCCGCGTATTTACTTCCCCGACGCTACCTCAAATCCACCAGAAGGGTACTTGGAGTTTCTACCTCCAGATAGGCTAACACCGCTTGCTATGGGTGTTGACGTCGGCGGCGGCAGCCCAACAGGTGACTACTCAGCGTTCTCAATCGTGGACAAAGACTTCAACCTGTTCGCCTCCTACCGCGCACGGGTATCCATCGTTGACTTCGCTAATGTCATCCAGATGTACTTGAAAAGATACTCGCCGTTACTGGCTATTGAAATAAACGGCCTTGGACTTGGCCTGCACGACATCGTCGTCAAGAGCGGGTACTACAACCTGTACCGCAGGCCAGATTTTTCCACTAAATTAGCCGCGCAATTACAGGATAGGACAGGCTGGCAGACGACAGATATTACGCGAAATATTTTAGTCGGGCTGCTTTACCGTAATTTACCTAGGATGGACCTAAGCAAAGAGCCTCGACTACAGGCGGAAGTGAACACGTACGAGTTCGATAGACGAGGACATCCAGGGCACAATCAACAGGGGCATGACGACTTGTTGATGTCGCTGGCCATAGCTATGGCTGCGACGGAGCAATTGTTTACGCCAGAGGCTGTAGCGCATAATACCCGTCCACGAACAACAGCCGAGATCGCGGCTTGGCAGCAAAAGACTGACCAGATTTACAGCGATAACTTACAATTTGACGACGACCTAGATGACCGCACGTCGTACGGGTCAATCTCCTCTTTTTTGTAGTTGCATAGTCGCCAAGTTGGCCGCTATACTTCTACCACCCTCGCGCAGGGTACAGCGCGCACGGCAGGTAGCCAAAGATGGACATTGACGAACAGGCGATTGTAGACAAGTTGATGGCGGCTAACGAACAGTCAGCTTCCTCAGACTCTACGTCGGACACGGACAAGCAAGAAGCTCAACCGAAGGAAACCTCTGACACGGTGTCGGAGCAACCCAAGGAAGATGCCCCTTCTTCAGCAGCTGGTAGTGACACCCAAGACCAAGATCCGAAAGATGGCTCTCCCGTAGCCTACAAACGGTTCAAGCAAGTCTGGGGTAGAGCTAAGGAGCTAGAGCGCAAGACCTCTACCCTTGAGGCTGAACTGGCCGAGCTTAGGCAAGCCCGGCAGGCAGCCACCAGTGCTGGCGAGCAAAGTACAAAGCCAAAGGACAAAATCGACGAACTGATCGACGAGGTACTTGGGCAGCAGCAAGAGGAAGATCCCGTTGCGCAGGTGCGCAACGAAGTGTTTGAGCTCCGCAAAGAGCGACACAAAGAACGGATTGACGCGGACCTCGACTACTGCAAGACCCACTACCCCGATGTCCCTGCGCGGTACTTACTGCAAGCAGCCGTGGACAACCCCAAGGTGAACATACGCGAAGAAGCGCAGCGCATAGCCGCCGCTCTTTCTGCGTACGAAGTGCAAGTACTCGCCAAGCACGCCAAGGAGCAAGGCAGCCAGCCAGTTAGTCCGAGGAAGCCACCTACAGCACCGCCCGATTTATCTCATCGATCTGGTGCCTCGTCAGATAGGTCAACTCAAGTGCGCAAGTACAAGGACTACGACGATCTGGAAGCTAACGTCCTAAAGCAGCTTGGTTTCTAGTTGGTAGCCAACCCAACAAGCGAGAAAAACAATGGCCGCTGCTACAATCAGCAACATGGACGCCATCCTACAGAACGATTACCAGAGCAAGACTCTGGACGCTCTGAACAGCCAGGCGTTCATCTACACCAAGCTCAAGAAGAAGGTCCTTAATTGGACCGGTCGTCAGGCTGTCTACGCCGTAAAGGTCGGTCGTGGCTCTGGCGCTGGCTACACTGACGGTACTGTTCCCAATGCGGATCACGCTGTTTGGAAGAATCTAAACGTCACTGCGAAGATTTTGCAGGGTCGTGGTCAAATCGCGTCTGAACTCATGGTGGCGACTGACGCTGCGAGCGCCAAGGCGTTCGTCAGCGCTGTTACTAGCGAGAATAAGAACTGCGAAGAGGCAATGATTCAAGACGCCAACCAGAAGTTCTGGTCTGGCGGGCAGGTCTGCGGGTTCCTCAACGAGCACAAGGTCGGCGGCGCGGGCGACGACTGGGAATTCTCGGGGGATATTTCCAAGCTGCAAGCTGCGCTGGCCATCGGTGCTACAACTGTACAGTTGATCCGCATGGACACCTACGCGGTAGTCAGCTCGGAAACGGTTAACAGTGTTGACGCTACCAACATGCTGGTCAACCTGAGCGCAGCTGACACTACGGCAGTTGCGCAGGGCTTCGGTGTGGCGGTGAAGATCACTGCACCGGCTGCGTTCGTGACCACTTGCGGCCTCCAGCCGCTTGGTGTTTACGGCCAGTTTGGCGAGCCGTCGCACCTTGGTGTTGACCGCACTACGGCTACCGGCGACGCTACCCAACTGCAGAGCAACATCCTTGTTGCCAATCCTGCTGGCGCGCAGACCCGTGTTGACATCACTCCTCCGCGCATCCAGCGCATGATTAACACCATCGAGGATAACTCGGGCAAGAAGCCCGACTTGATGGTTGGTCATAGCTCCTCGCTGGAGAAGTACGCCGGCATCTTCCAGACCGCCATCCGCGTGTCTGGCAGCGCTGATACCAAAGCCGGCGCTCCTGGTTACAATGCTGGCTATGGCTCGCTCATGTACGGCGATCTGCCGTTTGAGAGCGATCGTATGTGCGGCAAGGGCATGATCGTGTTCTTCAACTTGGACAGCTGGCGGCTTGCTGAGCGTCAGCCCATCAAGTTGTGGACCCACGCAGGCTCGGCGTTCCGCCCGATTGCGAACTCGACCGACGTTGAGTTCATCTACGAAGGGTTCCACAACGTCGTGTGCGAGCTGCCTCGCGCGTCAGGCGCTCTTGTGGGTCTGACCTTCGCGTAATCGGAGCAAGTGAATTATCACGCAAAATATTTCGCGTGATGGAACAAGGGGGCGCCCGTGGTAGTAGACATACTGGTAGCAACACTACTGGTTGAAGCTGCTATCGCGGGCGCCCTCGGTGTTTGGCTGTTGCTCAGATACGTTGTACGCTTGCGCAGGACGGACAAAGCCACTCGTCGCTTCGTCCCTGTTCAATCACCCAGCGATATCTTCGCACTTAATGAAGCGCTCAAGAACGGTGACCCGTTGCCAAGCAACTGGCAGCAAGAACCACCAGAGGTAGACGATGCCTAACTTCCTTGGACAACCAACGGACCAAGATGCCGCTGCGCGTCGTGCGGCAGCGCAGGCAAAGTTGGCAGAAATAGAGAAGGGTCAGAGCGCGGATAATGAGTCTAAAGCCAGCATGACTGGTGGTGGACTTGGTGCTCTTATTGGTGGCATTGCCGGTGGCTACTTTGGTGGCCCTGCTGGGGCAGCCAAAGGTGCTATGGGCGGTTACTCCATCGGGTCGTCAATCGGTGGTGGTGCCTATAAGATGACACAAGGAGAGTCTGCCGGCGCTGGCGTCGGGCAGACTGCCCAAGGGGTGTTATCCGCGTTGTCACTCAACAAGGAACTGCAAGCCCTAAAAGAGGGTAAAATGCAGGACGCGCTGATTGACAAGGAACTCAAGGACAAGGTCCTTTACGGCAGCAACACTCCGATGCCCACAGGGAAGTAATCATGTCGCTGCCAGAAATTTGGGAAGATATACGCCAGTCCCGCGAAGAGAAGCTGCAAGAGTCTCGTCTCTGGGATTTGATTCGCGCCTTTCTTGAGGACAGGCAGAATCAACTTGCGTTCGACTTACGCAATAACCAGATCACTGCGTCATCGACTGTTGCTACCTACAATCCTGGTGGGCGTGGGCGCGTGCAGTTCAACGTGCTCAAACCTGTTTACCGCACCCTAGCTTCTCTATTGTCCACCAACGTTCCAGGTATTCGCACGATACCTGCAAGCCCCTCTATTGAGGACATCGTAAAGTCTGAAGCCACGATGCTGGCAGGCCAGTACTACTGGCGTGACACCAATATCCAGCAAACAGTAGGCAGTAAGTTAGTCCCTTGGTTGCTTGCCACTGGCAATGGATTTCTGTGCACCAAGTACAGTCCGCAGCGCAAGAAAGTAATTACCGAATGCCCCTCACCCTACGACGTTTACCCAGAGCCGGGCTGTATTGACCCAGATGAAGTCAATTGGTGGGCCATCAAGCAACTAATCCGCAAAAAAGACTTGCAGGCAGCTTATCCAGACCACGCTAAGGAGATAGACGATTACGCGCAGGAAGCTACCCGCGACCAAATGGGCCTATTCCAAGATTCTCGTCTACCAAAGGATCGAGTTGATGTCTACACCGTCTACTGGCGCGATGGTCGCTACGGTGTCTGTATTGGCAAGACCTGGCTGTTTGGCGGCGACGGCGATACCTACGTACCAGAGGGCACCACCCCACTAGTGTTTATTCGCTACACCCATTTCGCGGGTAAATTGTGGGGGCACTCTCCGTTTGTATCCGCCATTGACTTACAGACGACCTACAATCGGCGCAGGAATATGGAGCTAGACGCAGCTGACCAGATGGCCAACCCAGTATGGCTAGTTCCGACTGGGTCCGTCACCAACGTCAACTCTATCTCCAATAAGCCTGGCAAGGTAATCCCGTTCAATCCTGTGGCAGGTGCACCCACGCGTGTGCCAGGCGTGTCGATGCCCCCGGACTTCAGCGCCGGTACACAGCAACTCGTAGCAGAAATCTACGACATGCTGGGTATCCACTCCGTCACGCTGGGTAAACGCGCTATTGGCGTTACCAGCGGCAAGGGGATGGAGGTCTTGGCCAACAATGACATTAGCCAGCTGCAGATGACCATGAACGCCATTGAAAATGGCCTCATGCACGTAGCCAAGACAGCCATCTTATTCATGCGTGAATACTACCCAGAAGGGGTAATGGTCCGCATGATGGACCAGACTGGCAAAGTTATTTCGCAGCAACTGCAGCAGACGGACTTTCAAGATTCACCCGAGGTATATTTCGAGGCGAGTTCCTTATTCCGTATGGAGTCTGAGGATATGGACGCCCAAACACTTGGGCTGTTCGATCGTAAACTCCTCGATGCTGATGAAGCGCGCAAGCGCCTTTCGTTCAGGGTTGCTGACTACAAGGCCACCGAGAAGATGCGCTCTTGGGCACACGCGCGTAAGTTACTTGCAGCCGCCGCTGGCTTGCTAGGTGACAGCAAGGGGATTGAAATATTCCCCACTGACGACCTGACCGCCATCGGCCAAGTGTTCCAAGAGTTCATGCAGACGGATGATTACTACGCCCTGCCGCCTGAACGGCAGGACTACATCGCTGCGGTCTTGGCTGCACTATCCAGTAATGGGCAAATGACCCCAGACCAACTTGCTGAAGCTAGCCACAAGAAGATCTGGCCACCGCAACCTAAGAAGCCGCAAGACGCCAGGGAGATGGTTATTGCAACTGACTCCCAAATTGCGCAGCAACAAGTAGTCGATGAGCGCGCTATGATGGCCCAGCACGCATCAGAGATACAGCAAAGCCAAGCAGAGGCAGCCCCAACTAGCAGCATGGTGCAATAATGTTCGTCAAAGACGTCGCAGCGCTGTATCGACAGCTGGTTGATGAGTCGGACACTACGTGGCTGACCAATGCCAACATTGCTACCTATCTTACCCTTGGCTATGAAGAGTTCCGCCGGCATGTCACTGACGTTGACCCGTCCATCTACGAGATCAGCCAGCAAATTACCCTGGCTACTCCGACCAAGCTGTACGATTTGGGCGGTAGTACTAACCCTGTTCGACTGCTCGGCTCCTCGCTAACTGCCGGCGCGCGCCGGCTACTTCGCCTGCACGGTATTGTCAAAGTAGACGCTGCAGGCAACCAAGAGTACTACCTCACCGCAGCCCGCAATTCCAAGGACCTGGGTTACTTCAGTCCCCATATGTATACGACTCCCACCTACTACCTACAGAATAGCGTGCTGCATTTCGGCGAGCCCATCTCAGGTAATTATGTACTAGTCTATTTCCCAGAGCAGAACGTTGACTGGACTAAGCAAGCTACCTCAGACACTACGTTCATTGACGACCTCTCGCCCTTCCATGACCTTATTGCCTATCTAGCTGCTAAAATATACGCAGCCAGAGACGGCGGGCAGGCACTAAACCTGGACAGGCTCACTAACGACAGGCTCAAGCAATTAGTAGACTGGGTACAGCGCCAGCGTGTTACCGACAACATGGACAGCGTTTACCAAGAGTACTAACTCGACTTATTACGCAAAATATTCTGGAGAGTAACGTGGCAACACAGAAGGCAGAGCAGGAAATCCTGACCAACGGTACGAATCAAGCTCGTATCGCCAAGGGTGCCTTCTACCAAAATACCTACCTGCGTCAGCAAGGATGGGAAGTCCGCCAGGGCTTCGGACAACTAGCGCAGTTTGACACCCAGTTAGCTGGCACCCACACCAACGACTCGACCACTAAACTAGGGTACTCAAAAGTATTGGGCAGTTACGTCGTCTATACAAACTTTCAACACTTGCAAGTACTTACACTGTTACAGAGCGACGTATGCTTCACTGGCAACAACTCTACGCAGGGTCAGTTCCTCCCCACGTGGCATATTTCCATTTATGACGTGACCTCTAACCGACGCTGGGAAGAGGTTCTACACGTCCATACCCGCAACAACATCGGCGCACCACTACCCCAACCTACGTGGATACCGCAGTATGCTACTTGCAAGACGTCTGACCACACTGCCTGGCTGGCGGCGTCAACAACACCAGCTACACCGTTCTTTCAAGAGTACCTGGACACTGTCCTGTTTGGTTCGTCCGACATCGGGCTATGGGTGTATCGGCCCGTTGACCCTGACGCTATGGACCTTGGGCAAATACAGACTGACTCCATTTATGCCAACACGTCGCTACAGTCGTCTGGCCAATACCCATGCTACGGTGAGAGCGCGTCCATCCACCCGGTTGTACCAGTACCTGGACAATTCTCTGACCAGTACGCGTACTTTGGTAATGACCAGTACCCTGCGAATCCTGTATCCGTGGCCGTCGTACAAGGTAGAGTTGCTATCGCGGCAGGCCGCGAGGTCTACTTTGCTGACCAAGGCAAGCCAGGGTGTATAGCCGGATTAAACGTACTTACTGTCCAGTCTGATACTTCAATAGTAGCTATCGCTGAGGTAGCGGGCAATTTACTTATCTGGTCAGCCACACAAACTTGGCTGTACCGGGTACCACCTAGCTACGTAGCATCAGGCGGTGAACTGACGCTCATCTCTAACGAGCTAGGGTGCTTGAACCCCCTCTCATTCACCAAGATGAAGGGCGCAATAGTTTGGGCCAGTCAGCGCGGTATCCACGCTAGCCAGGGCCTTTATGAAATACAGCCTTTGTCGGAAGACATAGCACCACTATTTCAGACGGGCGTCTCTAGTCCGATGACTTCATTTTACGTGAACAGCGGAGCTACTAACCTACTGGACCCACAGCCACGTACTTTCTACGACTGGCAGCAAACCAATCGAGTGTCGCTCACCTACGACGCCAAGCTCGACACGCTATTTGTTAGTGTGCCAGATCAAGAGTGCGCTTGGCTGCTACAGCAGCAAGCGTGGGTGTTGTGGAACTTCGAGTCAGTCGTCAATCAGTCTGACCCTGTTGAAGTGGGTGGTCAACGCCGGTTACCACTAACCCAGTTGCTCGCCTACAATGGGCAAGTACTTGGCGTGCATGGTACAGAGACCTATACGGTCGGAGACCAAGTATTGACAGCAGGTGACCCAGCTCGACCAGAGGTTGATTTATCGTCACCATCAGGTAGTTACTTTATCACTGAGTGGGGGCGCGGTGGTGCGCTAGACCGTAGCTCAGACCCAGCCGAGGATAATAGAAACGTTCGTGGCTCGTATGAAACACTTGTTACCGGCAATCAATTTTACGAGCTGGGCAAGCCGGTCATTTTACCAGCTAACTACGTCCACCCGCAGGGCACGCAACCAGCGCAAGAGGTGCACCTATTTCCGCTGTACCTCATCCCCAACAATGTTAATCCGCCAGACCACCTGGACTTGCTCTTCCAGTTTGACAACACGCGCTGGACACCTGTAGTTCGTACAGGCACTGCCGAGGTAGATGCTTTTATCTCTCCCGAGCGAGGTCGTTCTTTCAATGGTTGGGGAGTTGGTAATCCTCAAAATGGCCTAGCTGAAATACAGGTCTACCAAGGTGGTGTGACTAACGCTGCCGGCAATGAGCTTCGCATTCGATTCGATGGTGTCTGGGGCGCAGCCATTGCTACTTGGACAGGGGCGCCAGACCTTAACGTGATAAAGCACCAGCGCAACGCGCTCATTTGGCTGCCGTTCAAGTACAACGCACCTGTATCTGGTGACAGTATGTCGCTAGGTATTGCCGCTGGCACAGCGCAGCAAGTGCGCGGTGGCGGTGTCTCTGCGCTTGGCTTCGTAGCGTGGTGCCAAGCTAAACTAGGCAACAAACTAACTACTGATGCAGCCAGTCAGCCAGTTGACTATGCCATCAAGTCGGAGCAGATAAATATTCCTAATCAGCAAGTACGCACTCGCGGTATTTTCGCCAGCGTGTTATCGCATGGACGGGTAGCACTCTCCAGCATGTTTGGCCAACTAAACTTCCTAGCTGGCTCAGATTGGAAAGACTGGGTCAGCCAGATTGTCGACTACTCCGGCACCAATGGCGGGCTAGACGACAATCTACAGAATCAAGCCAAGTCGATTAGCGATCAAGAGGCAGCACCCAACAGCAACACCATTCGTATCCGTCATCGTGCTGGCACCGGTGCCATGACACAGAAGGTGCTCAATCGTGCGCTACAATGGGGGGAGCAAGGCTCCACTACCCAGGGTAACTATCTTATTGATGACGAGCAAGTAGACTCTATCGCCCTGTCTGACTCGGTAAAAGGAGAGTCGGTGACCTGGATGGTGTACGGGCACATGATGTCGCGCGCGGAGCGCCTAGTGTTTACCTCTGTTCGCGCTCAACTTGAACCAGCTGGTACCCAGCGCAGGATAGGTCGATAATGCCACTTATACGCGGCCAGGTTCTAGAGAATACTGCTAAGCGGCGCCCGGAGGCTGCTGACCAGCTTAACCGGGAGAGGACTACCAAGCAGGTACTAGCCCTTGCTGACCAACTGCTACTTCCAGAGGATGCTTACTCACAGCAGAAATTGACTGGCGACAATGTAGTACTACTAGCTGGCGACAGGGAGTCACTCTTAATCAAGCAAGCGGGCACACGTGTAGTCGGACAACCAGGTGCTCGTATTACGCAAAATATTCTAGTGCAGACTGCCGACGTACTTATTGAGGGGGTTACCTTCGACGGCGCTGTTGAGCTTAGCCAGGACTTGACCGGTGTTCGATTCTCCCGCTGTCGATTCAACAAGACCCTTACCATCAGCGCAGGCTCAACAGTAGTGTTTGACCACTGTTGGTTTAGCAAGACTGTCGGAATCCCCGCTACAGGTAGTGCTACAATTAACAACAGCGTCATGCAAGGATTGTGGAACATCACCAACGGTGGGCGCACACATCATATTGGTTGCACGTTCGCTGGAACTTCCGCTGTCAATAATGCTGGCGCAGCGCTAAACTGCTTCATTGTTGGCTGCGTCAGAAAATCTGGCGTAGGCCACGCAGCAGTCACAGTCATTTGTGAAACGACGTAGGCGGTGTAGAAAGAATGGCTAGTCTGCGCAATTTCTACGACCAGTTCTCCAACTCGACAACGCTCGACGGTTCAAGATTAGAGCGTTTACTACGCGATATCGTCTCTCGCTTCAACGCGCTGCAGCCGAAGGACATCACCAAGCGGTATGTCGAGACTCGCTATTTGCTCGGATACCGCCCTTCTTACCCAGCGCTAACCAGTCAAGACCGTCTCCCCTGGATGGGCGTAGCTAACTGGAATAACGCGGTCGAGCTAACAGGCGCAGCACCAGAGGATGGATTCCAAAATCCTTGGCGGCACAAAGGTACTAACCTACCCTTGATTGTGCCCGATGAAGCGGCTACTGACGACAACCAGTATTCATGGACAACAGCGTTGTACTTTAGCCAGCCAGTGGTACTGAATAACATTTATCTAGGACTTACTCAATCTGCTGGCTTCAGCGGAACACTAGTTTACGGCGCAGCCCCGCCACCTGGCTACGCGACAGGCGATTCGTTGAACGACATGTTTCTACTTGTCCATGTTGACGACCCGTTCGTGCGAGAGAATCGAGACCTCAACCAGGTCGCAGTGTACAAGGGGAAGTTCAAGCTAACTGGTTGGTCAGCACGTAATGTTACTACGGACCAACCGACAGTGGACATGACCCCAGCGCTTGGATTGTTCGCCCCAGCCACTACACCACTAGGCGGGGCCTACGTTGAACTACGCAACCTCAATGTTCCTATCCCAGAAAGTAGCCGTGTTCGATTTAGTGTAGTGATACCTCGATATCCTGTAGCCTATGACACTGGGTGGTTCCAGAATCCCTGGGCACGTAGTATCTTTAGCGGCGCGATTGACGTGTTGGAGTCGGTAGCATAATGGCCAAGTTCACCCGTCAAAATCTAACCCGTGGTGTGAAGCTAGTCCGCCAAGCGTTTATTACACCTTTGCAAGCTATTGCGACCGCACTGTCCAACGGGGCTATCAACAAAGAGCACCTCGCGCAGCCCATGGCCCCGTTCAGGGTTAACCTCAACGTACCTGCGGTTGACTCTGACTTGTTCGACGCCTGGGCCAAGCCAGGTGATACTTCGTTGTGTATCCCGTTTGTGTTGCCACCGTTGCAGGAGAGCTTTAGCCCAACGGGTGACCTAGCGCCTACTACGCCTATTCCAGTACTTGATGAATTTTCATTCTCGTTCGACCAGCGGGCAGAGCCGTCTGTGATTACCGACCGCTTTGCAGCCGGCGGTGGCGAGGGGCGCTTGGACTTCGACGCAGACGTTACTACTTACGACATGCGCATAGCACTGGTGGAGAAGCGCCAAGAGTTCTTCGACGCTGCTGCGCCTACAGTACCAGAGCGCGAGGTGTTCGCAGTCAATATCCCAGCTACCGCATTCATAGGTAAGACGGACAGACTCAACCCATTTGTAGTTGGCAATCTAAATAGGATGATAAACCCGTACCGCACCTATATGCTGGTACTGGAGTGCCCCGCTCTCTCCGCAGGTGGTACTACGCACGCGCTAGTCAACTTAGAGTTCAGCTTCAAGTTCAAGTACCCGCTATTAGCCCGTGACACTGGTGCTGACGTACAAAATATCCCAACTGGAAATGGCACAGCCAGCCACACCAGCTACACGATTACCAACCCAGCGGCAGGTGCAATTATTTCTGAAAATATTGTGCACGGTAACCCAAAAGTATTGGACTCTGCGCTGCAGGCAACACTAACTGGCGGTTGGAACCAAGATTCGAGCACACCAAAGTTCGAGCAGCTAGGCAATGAAGCCGCGTACACTGTGTGGGCGATTCCAGTGTTCAATAATTATGGCAACCGTAGGTTGACCAGCGCAACAGCGTTGCTAACAGCGCAAGAAGGCGCACTGTCGCCGTGGGATCAACCGGTAGAGGATGTTCGTCGTTATCCCATCTCCAAGCCCTTTGTGATCCACCACGCGTTTGCCTGCGTGAATTACTGCGCACCCGCTACAGTGACGTGGGCGATTGGCCATCATCCTGGCTCGGCAACACTGAGCCATGAAGTTGGCATCGCAGCTATGTCTGGCGTTCGCGGAGAACGGTACACCTACACAGATATTGCCCACACCATCTTTACACCAGAAGTCGGCGTAGCCCCCAAGTCGGCGATCACTGTCGATAAAATAAGCGCGTCCGCCAATCAGTTGATGACCAACAACACTGGTAGCCCAGTTACCGATAACTACAATTGGGACGTTCTAAACATACCGTTGGTCGTCAAGGGTGCCAGCGTAGGTACTGGGTACTTCACCCAGGGCAAGCCATTCTTTATTGGTAGGTCTCATTCAGGTACTCGCGCTCGGCGCAACGTTGGCGACATCCTAGGCGGCAATGGGCAGCCGCCCACTGCCGGCGATGAAACTTACCTTGAAGTTCGGTGGAAAATTGAGGACACTGTCGGTCTCGGAGACACCACGATTGGTCCTCCTCCAGGCGCAGCCCCCACCAACTCTGACACGTACGTAGGATACAACGGACACTGGGTGATTCTCATCGGGAAGACACCATTGTCCGGTTCAGGCTGGGACTACAACAAAGTTGGTATTCCAGTTTAGGAGCAACAGATGGCGTTCATAACCCCTGAACAGGCAGCCGCAGAGGCAGCACGGAAAGAAGAGCTACGCCAGCGCGGTGTCGCGCAGGCGAAGCAACTTGCCGAGGCATCTGGCCAGACAGCAGTTGATCTTCAGGCGCGCCAAGCCGCGGCTAAAGAAGCATTAGCCAAAAGTGCTAGAGTTGGCACTCGCTCTATTGCCGCTGGCCAAGCTGAAGCACTTGCGGCGGGCACCGCGGCAGGTGCTGGTGGTGGTAGTCAATATGGTGCTTTGCTTCAAGCTGGCCAAACAGCTGGCATGAAGGGGGCACAGTTCCAAGCTGATCTTGCACTGCAAGGTACCCAGCAAGACCTACAGTTTGGCAAGGAGATTGGCGAAGCCAAGAAGGCCGCTGCTGCGCAATCACTTGAAGCTACTAAACTAGAAGCTGAAGCTGGGTCTGGTACCGCTGACAAGCAAAAGAAGATAGCCGACTATCGTAGCCAGGCAGAAACTGCCATGCAGAATTCTAAAGGCTTCTTCAATGACGATGAGGCGCTTGCCGCAAAGCGGATTAGAGCGCTCGTTGAGAACGAGGAAGACCCAGACGTTAGAAAAGCAATCGAGGACCTAGCCCGTCAAGTGGAGGACGGCTCCTATGACTTCTAGCAAATAGAAGGGGTAAGCAATGGGTCGCATAATTGACATTTCCAGTAGTCAGGGCGGCGGTACTTTTCGTACTGGCGTTAACGCACGTGGTCCATACGCTGCGCCTACTGATGTGCGTCCAAAGGACTTGGAGACTATTCTTCGAGTAGCTGAAGCCGCGTACGAGTCCGACCTGCCTGGCTTGGTAATCAAGCCAGTCCAGGCCGGGCTCGACAAGTGGTCAAAGTACCGTCAAGAGAGACTAGCTGGTCTGGACAAAGAGGCTGCTGACGCGAAAGCGCAGGAAGTAGAGGACGCTGTTTACAACCCATACAAGGGCTTGTCCACAGATGAAATTGCGCGGCGCAAAGCGGCTGAAGATGCCCTGCACGCGCGCGATGAGCAGCCGTGGCCTAAACCCACTGCGTATATTGGGCGGGATATTTCTAAAGAGCCTAAAGTCATAGAGCGTGTTGCTCCTGCCACGGGTACACCACGCCCGACCACACCAGTAGTAAAGACTATGCCTGCGGCGCCGACTGTGCCCACGGGTGAGCCTGCTACAGCCACGTTTGAGACAGACAAGCTAGATGAGCAAATACTGGGGCTACAATCAGCACGTCTAGACTTCTTACAGCGCCAAAAGGATGAGACAGACCCAGTAAAAGCGCTGGGGTGGGACGAGCAAGCCCTCAATGCAGAGTTGGAAGTCAAGAAGCTGGAGGAGAAGAAGGAGCAAGCTATTTCTGCCGCGCAGGCGGCTGGGTTGACTGATGTAACACGCGCTACGGTGGAAGCCCGTGATGCGTTGTTGGCCCGCAGGTTACCTGCGTTGCCAGCATCTGCCTTAGAGCGTATGCCAGAGGGTGACCGCGCTCGCGCAGAAGTAGCCTCTACCATGGGTCGCCAACTGGACTTTGAGCAAGCACAACGGGAGCGAGCGGCACAAGCTAAAGGTGTTGAACTAGCCGGTATCCCTACAGCCAGTCTGGACGCCAGTAAATTACTGCGCAAAGACTTGCTAGCAGAGCAACGGGCTAAGGATGAACAGCTTGAACTAGCAGCTGCTGAGGCTGAGTCTCGCCTTGAATCAAAGTCCGTTGAGGATAAATCTTCACAAGAAGAGTTACTACGTCAACGCCTGTCGACTATGACCCCAGCACAGGTAGTCGAACTGCGCACTCGTGCAAGTCAACTTCAGCAAGAGGCAGGTAAGAAAGGAGATGGTGCTGCGCGTGATAAGTACGCGTTAGTAGTTCAAGCAGCTGATGCACAAAAGTGGGCTATCGAGAACCCTGAGAAAGCTGAAGAAGTAGCAACCTTGGAGAACGCGCTGGAAGATATGGCCAGTCGTGCTGTCGCCTTGCGCAAGGCGCAGCGCGTCGGCAAACAACCTCCTCGATTGATGGGCGGCAAAGAGTACCGGACCCCGTCTGATGTTGCAGACGAAGAGGCAATTCCGTCCAATATTTTGGGTGATAAAGCAGCGCTTCGTAAGTTCATGGCGCTCGACCGTCGTACTGGCGGCAAGATACTTGAGCGTATCAAGCAGGGTATGACCCCTGCGATGAAAGCAGACTGGCAAAAGCTCGAAGATAGAATTGCTGAAGTAAAGGGTGTTCCTGTTGAACGCCCTCTTGCTGGTATCGCGGATAAGACGCAAGATCAACTGCGCAAGGAGATGGCTGACGCACAGAAAGACGTAGTCATCCCCCCTGTTGGCGTAGCACCCGCTACACCAACCGGCAAGTTCACCGAGTATGACCCTGCAACTGGCGCTAATGTTGAGTACGGCAAGGATGGGAAGCCGATTGCGTACTACGACACTACAGGCAAGAAGCTAGACAAAGCGCCAGAGGTAAAGCCACTGCCGCCTTTATCCAGTGTTCCTCCAGTAGTTCTTCAGACGATAAATCGAGACTACAAAGAAGCAGTGGCCAGGGGTGATACTGTCAATGCTAACCAGCTAAAGTCACTTGCTGCGACTATGCAGTCGAAGGACACCGGCTGGGAGATTCCTGCTAACGCTACTGAAGAGCAGCTAGTTGCACTAGCCTTGAGTGCTAACACCATTGATCGTCGTCGCCAAGTGCTGTCTGCCGCTGCTGCGCTACCGCGCACCAGCTACAGCTTAAAGTCATTTGTGACTGGAGATACTGGCAAGCGCGGCGTACTCAAGTACATCGCTGGCTATTTCCCGCCGGATGAAGTTGAACAGGCAAAGAAGCTGGCCGAGTTGTACAAGACCACCATGCAGGGCTTAAAGGCGTCTGAAGACGCCCGTGTTGTTGAGCGCGAGACACGCGCTAAAGAGCAGACGTCTGGCGCAGCCGCAACTCGAGCTGGTGTTGCCAAAGATGAGTTCGACATCAAGGAAGGGGCTGACTGGTGGGAGCGCTCACTGAAGGCGAGAGAACAAGCAGCTAAACGCCCGATGTTCGGCAGCATCACGCTTGGTCAACAGTATAACAAAGAGGCAGATGCAGCCGAGGCGCGGGCTGCGAAAGCGCTCGCCGCTCTAAGTGCGGCTAACGATGCAGTCGTAGACCTAGAAAAGGTCTCGCAGCAAAAGTCAACGACGATACCGCCAGAACTCTCCGCTAGTGAGAAGCAAAAGAGGGCCAAGGTCCTTTTGGACAGTCGTGGCCAGAAGCACCCAGACGCGGTCGGGTCATCACAGCGCGCTGACGCTAAGAAGGACTTCGACAAAGCAGTGGCCGACGTGGAGGACGAGGACAAGGCACAGCGGAAAGTAATGGAAGCCCATAACGACAAAGTCGAAAAAGCCAAGAAAGAATTGCCTCGGATGCAGCGAGAACTTGACGCCAAGCGCGCTGACCATGCGGAAAAGGAAGCTATCGCGGAGATCGCGCGACGCCCCGACTATCTGCGCATGTCGGAAGAACAGCGCAGGGCGGAGATTGAACGCCGTAAAAAGGAGAAACTGAAGTCTGCCCCGGTGCCTAGTCGATCCTTGCTTGACGACGCTCTCGACCTGTTCAAGTCCAGCGGTGTCAACCCAGACATGTACGAAGATGAGGACGAGGAAGCATAATGGCTGAAGTTCTTACACCACCTATTCCTAGGCTAAAATTCCCTGCCGCCAAGGCAGTTGAACCAGCCACGCCTATCCCAGACGTAGTTGAAGAGTCTATGGCTGGTGTTGAACCCTCGATTCCTACTCCACAGCCGAAGAAGACAAAAGTAGTTGATTGGGATTGGTCACCGCTAACTAACCTAGCCGCAGTTGCTACTGGCGCTATCGGCGGTGCGTTGTCCCCGGTTAAACTCAAGGAAGCATACACCGCCGCGCAAGACCGCAGCGGTGCACAACTTCCATTCGAGGAGTCCGTATTCACTAACGTTGTGGATATGATTTCTGGACCTGCCCAAGCGGCAGCGCATATTCTTTTACCCAGCTTGACTACCGCCGAAGTTGACCCAGTAACTGGCAAAGTAAAGAATGTTGACGAAGAGCAGCACCTCAAGAAAGCTTGGCAGCTAGGTGAGCATCTAGGTGCTGGCGCGATTGGCGGTACTGTCGGACTAGCCAAGTCACTTGGTGATGACCCAGTAGAAACATTCATGGCGCAGCCTGCGGTGATGACAGCGGTTGGGCTGCCACTACTAAAAGGTGCAACTAGGACTATAAAGTCAGTTCGAGCCACTAGTAAACTACCTGAAGTAGCTGCGTCTGTTGAGCCTACCGGTAGGACAAGTCTACTTGGTGAAGGCAGTATCCCGACAATACTACGCCAGGCGGTCGACAATGCTTCTTCGCTAGTACCAGACCGATATATGCGGCTAGTAGTTGACGGCTTTCATACTGGTAACAAAGCTGCAACTGCACTAGTTGAGGAGATGGCGCGCGCACCAGAGCGCGCTGCAGAGGCTATTAATCTTGCCGCCGAGCAGTTTGGTGCCTCCGCTAAACGTGCAAAGGATGCACCCAAGATTCCGACGCGCAGTGGCAAGACTGCCGCTGACATAGTAGTTCCTGTGGCAGAGGCTATGGAGGCCGCGGATGAGATGGGCACCCCTGTCTCGCCGTCAACGACGATTGACCCAGCTACGCTGAATCTGCGCCCCACCCCTTCGGCAGAAGTACGTGACGCTGCGCTGGCGCAGCGCGCTATTGAGAAGTCACAAGAAGCACTGTCCGCAGCGCAAGCACCACCATCTCTGCGTAGCAGGGTACCAATTAGCCCAGAGGGCAAATTACTACCAGAGCTGGCGGAAACACGCCCAGTCCATTCGGTACGCGAGATGCTACCGCTGGGCGCAGTTCGCTCAATACTTGAAGGTCAAACACTAGGTGGTAACACCCGTAAGCTAGTAGACGGCGTAAAGCAGCAGTTAGCTGACTTGACTGGTGCTGACCCACTAGAAATTCAACAGCGAGTTGAACATGCACTTGGGCAGTCAATCATGGGCAGCTGGCAAGCACAGCTTGCAGCTGACCCTAAGCCAGTCTGGAAGAAAGCTCGCGCGCTCATTGAGCAGGACATTGGTCGACCACTAACAGCACCGGAGCAAGTGTCAATACTAGGGACACTCAAGCGCCCAGCAATAGCCACCACAGAGGCTGGCGCAGCCGCGCGACTTCCAACGGTAGAGATCGCAGGCAAGGTCATTGACCCAGTAAAGTTGCTTACTGCTAGAACTTTAGAGGACGTCTCTACTATTGGCGTGTCTGAATTAGCCAAGGCGACCAAAGAATTAGTTGCTAACCAGTTGGCTGACCTACAACGAGGCACATTGCGCCGTCAACTGGACAAAGAAGCTGCGCGTGTTAGCGCGCCTAGTGACCAAGCTTTAGTAGCCACTATCCAGCAGAATATCGACCGTGTAATAGCGGCTGGTAATCCTGCGTTGCAGAAGTCACTAACAGGTGTGTCTGTATCCGCAGACGTTGCGCCATTTGTTGCTGGCTTGCTAGAGGACATTCAAAAGGGTGATTTACCCCAGCAGGTGATGAAGCATCCACCTGCGATGGTTGCTGCAGCGCTGCGCGCAACTAGTAATGACCCAGCTGTTCAAGCCGCAGCCAGCAAGATAGGTAGTTATCGACCAATCAAGGGTATAGATGGCGCGCCATTGTACGCACCAGAGTTGGTTGCTACTGCGGTTGAGGCGCACAACGCTGCGCAGTCGTCTGCCAAGAATCCTATCTCCCAGCATCTCAAAGGCGCTGTCACTGCCAGTAACCTGGCCAGTGGCGCTAACAATATTTTAGGCAACAGTAGCTTTGGCAGTATCCGTCGTGGTGTGCCAGCTACAGTGTTATTCGCCAAAGGACTAAAGGCGGTTAGCGACTTGGATAGCTGGACGAAGGGGAGGACCATAAACCCAGCAACTGCGGAAGCGTTTGAGGCACTACGCGGTACTAACGCTTTGTCCAGCGACTTCTTGTCCGAGTTGAAGACAGCTAGTGCTGAGGCTGGGCAGGGTCGCACCCAAGCGGCAGTGCGTAAAGTAATCAGCGCGGTCGACGCGTTAAACACACCACTGCACTACTTTTACAAGATGGGTGACGCACCTTTTCGACTAGAAGAGTCACTCGCACAGTACAAACAGTGGAAAAAGTACACCAACATGTTGGAAGAGGGAGCTACGCTAACCCTTGACCAAGGACGGCGGCAGCCGATCCTACGTAAGACTGCATCTGGGTATGAGCTTGCTGATCCACTAGCACCTAGAGCACAAGATCGTGGGTATCGAGCCATTACGCCAGAACAACTGCAGAAAGAACTAGGCAAGGTGGCTGCCAATCGTGGTGCCGAGCTAACGTTCGACTATGGCGATACCAACCAAATGGCCAAGTGGATTCGCTCAGTACCAGATATGGGCGTACTCAGTTCTTTTGTATCCTGGGGCAGCCACGCACTGGATTTGCCTGGCAAGAAAGGGCTATGGGCTAAATCCTTCGGTGGTTCACCATTCAACGTAGAAACTACTTCTCCAAGTATTTTGCGTGATAATGCGCTATCGAACATCTCCCTGGGTGTTCGCCGAGCGATGATGGCGTCAGCAGCTAGAAACGCGCTACTGTCTGGCCAAAATGACGAACTAAAGCCAGCGTATGAGAAGGCAGACTCCAAGGATAGAAGGATTCTTGCTCACGCGCTGTCCGTTCCTGGCGCCACTGCTGGTGTTGACCTAGGTGCCTGGGCAGCTGGTGGCCCTACGAACACACTAGTAAAGCTGCTAGCCCAAGCCCGCTCGCTGGCTCTTCCAGGTCTAGCGGAAACCAGCAAAGACACGCAGGGTGTTACTGGTTATGGTCCGATGCTAGGAGACGTGCAGCCAGCTGTTGCTGACCTAAATGATAAAGACCGCAAGCTACTTGAGCTGGCTGCCACAAATAAGCTGGGTACGATGAAAGACGCGTTGTCCCTCGTGCACGTAGGCGGAACACTGTTGTCCAGCTTGTGGGACAAAGTGCAAGACGCTGACAGCATTAGAAACGCTTTCGGGGTAGAGGACCTCGCTGAAACAGCACTGCCTTTGCTAACAGGTGTTACCACGGCTAAAGCACTTCGCTGGGGTCTAACAGGTTCTGGGGGCAAAGAGCCTAGCAAGTTCGACGACCTGCGGGTTCCAGTAGGTAAAGCTGTCGTTGACGATATTCTAGGCAAAGCGTGGAAGGCTAAAGATGTTTCAGAGGCGTCTCCAGCTGACACACGGTCATTCCTGAACGCGGCCAAGACCTTGCTGCTGCGCGCTGCGAATGTAGAACCAAAGAGCAAACTAGACGCACGTATAGCAGAGGCAGAGTACAATCTACGCGATGCTAAGCGCGTTGGGGATGCAAGTGCCATCTCCACAAGACAGGAAGAATTGCGTAAACTAGAGACTGACCTGGAGCGGCAAGCCGCTCTGCGCGAGATCATCGAGGACAGTGTCTCTGACGCCTTTGACACCTACGATAGCGTATTGAACGCGCTACAAGGTAAAGTAATAACCACGCCCAAGAGCAGGGCACTGTTGCTCAAGTAGGTGCAAGATGCGAAGCAAAAGAGTCTGTGCAAACGTTTCTGCTGTTTCTAGCGCTGACGCGCGCATTGTAGCGGCCACGGCCACTAACACCCCCCCAACGCTGTCTAGCCAAGGTCGGGTACTTCCCAGTGACGCTGCGCAAGGAACATTGCTGCTGAAGTCCAGCCTTGGTACATCAGCGGTATGCCGTGTTTGGTTGTACAACGCGTACGCTGACCACTGGTTCATCCGCACAGACCTTGGTACCGCTGGTGCGATTACCACCACAACTGCTACCAACACTGGTACTCAGGCGATTGTGGTTAGCAACCTGCACGGCGCTGATCGTATCTTCATTGAAGTTACGACAGTTACTGGTGCTAACGAACTGCTTGAAGGTTGGTTCCACACCTTCGACGTGTAGTCAACCAGCACACAATATTTTGCGTGATGAAATGCCGACTAGCTTGGTTAGAACAAAAGAAGACGAGAAAGCCTGGGAGCAAGCCAAGCAGGTAGCTGCCAAGGCTGGCCATGCCAAGGA
>JAAOEI010000114.1_pt1 | contig 31516 bp, 34 predicted proteins | sample 7059261 | NCBI WGS metagenome assembly JAAOEI01 (sample SAMN14008812, study PRJNA610033) | viral metagenome | isolation source: viral particles filtered from seawater | place: China: Hangzhou Bay, Yangshan Deep Water Harbour | collected 2017-10-31 | reverse complement strand
GTGGTGCTGTATGGGCAGCGCCTTGGTGCGAAGTAGGACATTTTGGGCCGTATTTGTTCAATGGAGTTTATAGCGCCGGGGAATGAGTTATGAACGAAAGGTTAAAAAAAGAACTGATAGATCAAACTGCTCATTTTGGAGCAGGGTTTTTGGCTACATTGGCGATCGGGTATTTTGCTGGTGGCGTAATCGCTGCGGTTGTTGTGATGATCTTTGCTGTATTGCGGGAAATTAAACAGCGGCTAGAAAGAAACGATGTGTGGTATGGATGCGCATGGGGTTGTAGATTGGATTTATTATTTTGGGCGCTTGGTGCCGGTGGAGCAGCTCTACTACTTTTTATTTACTTTGATTGATAGGAGAATTAGATATGCACCATTGCATTAAATATAGATTGAATCAAGACGGAACCATACCAGCATTTTTATGCCTTCATCCCGACGGTGTTGGTGGGGCATTTGTAGTTTCTGATCCTAACACCCCTAGCCCTAGAGATATGGTTATGATTGGATTATCTGAAAATGATAATGTTGGAGACGCTGAAATCATACCTACGCAGCAAGAATTACAAACTTATTTGGCTCAGGTTGGTGCGAGTTGGGAGCAGCAAGGTGAAAGTGGCGAATCAATACCATTTGATCCCGTTGCCGCTGCGCAGTGGGTTTGGGATAGACTGACTGCTTTGAATAACGCCAATTAACTTTGGGTGAAAGGATTGCAACATGTTTGACTTATTAAGTGGTGGAATTTTAGGCTCTTTGCTTGGTGGCATCTTTAGGATTGTTCCTGAAGTTATTAAATACTTTGACAAGAAAAATGACCGAATCCATGAGCTTGCTATGTTCGAGAAACAATGCGAATTAGAAAAAGAACGTACTCAAGCAAAATTAAACGAGATACAAGCAGAACGTGATAAAGCTGTTGATGTCGGGGTATTAGGGGCATTTAAAGCCGCGATAGATCAACAAGCGACAATGGCCAAGGCTGCTGGTGGGTGGGTTGCCGGATTGAATGCCACGGTGCGCCCAGTAATGACATACTACTTACTTGCGTTATATGGCCTGACTAAAATTGTTTGTATGATAATTGCTTACCAAGAAAGCCAAGAAGTTCTGCAAATAATTAAAAATTCTTGGTCTGCTGACGACATGGCGTTGCTTTGTGGCGTTGTAAATTATTGGATTCTTGATAGAACATTGGGCAAACGTGGATTGGCATGAATTTAGATTTAGCCATAAAAATGTGTAAAACGTTTGAAGGTTTTAAACCTAAACCATATCTTTGTCCTGCTGGAATACCAACAATAGGCTATGGCTCTATTGCATATGAATCTGGCCGCAAGGTAACTTTAAATGATGTAGCCATTTCAGAGCGATACGCAGAAGATTTGTTGATGGATGAATTGATGAATGTTTGCGTGCCAGGTGTAATAAGACTTTGCCCTGTGCTGTTGAAGATTGGCGTAGAAACTGACAATTGGGATAAATTTAATGCGATTGTCGATTTTTGTTACAATTTAGGTGTTGGTAGGCTGCAAACTAGCACACTTCGCCGCAAGATAAATGAAAAGGATTGGGCAAGCTCAAGATCAGAACTGCTACGCTGGGTGCGGGGCGGTGGTAAAATACTACCAGGGCTTGTTAAAAGACGACAAGTGGAAGCTGAATATATAACCTAAATTATACGTATGCCACTCAAAAAACTATTATTCAGACCGGGTGTTAATCGAGAAAATACGCGTTATACGACTGAAGGCGGCTTCTACGATTGCGATAAAATTAGGTTTCGGCAGGGCACCCCTGAAAAAATAGGCGGTTGGGTGCCATTATCTTTAAGCACTTTTCTTGGAGTGTGCCGGTCACTTTGGACATGGATAACGCTGGCTTATGTAGACTTAATTGGTGTAGGCACAAACTTAAAATTTTATGTAAACCGGGGCGGTAGTTTTTTTGATATTACCCCTATTAGAACGGCGGTAACTCTAAATGGCCCGTTTGCTGCAACTAATGGCTCTCCGATTATAACTGTTACTGATACCGACCATGGCTGTGTTAATGGAGATTTTGTAACATTTAATGGCGCATTGGGTTTAGGCGGGGCTATTACTGCGGCTGTATTAAATAAAGAATATCAAATCGCGCTTGTTAATAAAGATACATATACGATTAATGTTGGTGTAAATGCCACTGCTGGAGACTCTGGTAATGGTGGCACTACAGTTCGTGCAGTGTATCAAATTAATACGGGGCCTGCATTTACGGTGCCTTTAAACGGTTGGGGTGCTGGCCCTTGGGGTGCTGGTCCATGGGGTTTTGGTAAATCATCTACTGATGCGCTGCGGCTTTGGAGCCAATATAATTTTGGGCAAGATTTATTATTTGGTCCTAGAGGTGGAGGCATTTATTACTGGTCGCCCACTATTGGTGTTTCTCCGTTAACAGTAACCATCACAATCGCTTCACCCGCAGAGTTTACAGTCAATACAATAATAGAAGACTTTACTCCTATCACATTACAAACTACTGACGCGTTGCCTACTGGCCTTACAACAGGCACGGTATACTATGTACGCAACGCCATTATTGTTAATAACGTAACTACTTTTAACGTATCAACAACTTCTACCGGCGCCCTAGTCAATACCTCAGCTCCTGGATCTGGTGCGCAATCTATATCGGTAAGAGCTTATAATTTAGCCGACCATGGTTATGCTTCTGACGTACCCATAGTTCAAAACATAGTGTTTGTATCAGATATCTATAGATTTATTTTTGCGTTCGGTTGTAATGATTATTTAGCACCTGAGCAAGATCCTTTATTATTTCGTTGGTCTGATCAAGAAGATCCGTTTAATTGGACTCCAAGTGCCACTACTCAAGCAGGTAGCTTAAAACTATCATCAGGCTCAATGATTGTCGCAGTAACGCAAACGCGTCAAGAAATTGTCGTATTTACAGATAACGCCGTGTATTCAGTGCAATATCTAGGTCCACCGTATGTATGGAATGCGCAGCTCCTTGCGGATAATATTTCAATCGAAGGACAAAATGCTGTAGCCGTCGCTTCGGGTGTCATATATTGGATGGGTGTAGACAAGTTCTATAAATATGATGGCCGCGTGCAAACAATGCGCTGTGATCTCCGGCAGTACATATTTCAAGATCTTAATAAGCAGCAAACCGCTCAGATATTTGCTGGTACTAATGAAGGGTTTAACGAAATCTGGTGGTTCTATTGTAGTAATAATTCTATCGTAATAGATAAATACGTTGTCTATAACTATCTTGAGGATATATGGTATTACGGCACAATGAATCGTACGGCGTGGCTTGACACTAATATTCTCAATTATCCTCTTGCGGCTACCTACAACAACACACTGGTGTACCACGAAAGCGGGCTTGATGATAATACAAATGGCAATGTTAACCCTATAAACGCTTATATAACGTCATCTGAGTTTGATATTGAAGATGGGCATCACTTTGGGTTTGTGTGGCGGATTGTGCCGGATATAACGTTTAGGGGGTCAACATCTGATTCCCCACAAGCTACAATGACGCTGTTGCCGTTAAAAAGCTCAGGGTCTGGATATAATACTCCGCCGTCTGTTGGGGGTACTGATTCTGGTGCTGTTACTCGCACTGCTGTGGTTCCTGTCGAAGCTTTTACGCAATACGTGTATATTCGCATTCGCGGGCGGCAAATGGCGTTTAAAGTTGAATCCAATCAGCTTGGTACTACGTGGCAATTAGGTGCTCCTAGAATCGACATTTCTCCTGATGGCATGAGGTAGGTGTGACTAATATAATACCATCAAAAGCTCCGAATTTACCGTTAGCTACAGTTCAATATGAGCCTCGGTATCAAGATCAATTTGCGAATATTTTACGTCTATACTTTAACACAATTGACAATGCATTAGCTGAGATCATTCGTATCCTAAACCATACAGGACCGTTTGATACGGTATATGCTAAAACCATAGAAGCAACGGATGTTAATACGGTTAATGTCAATACCACTAATCTTACTGCATTAGTAGCGCTCATACAAAAAATACAAGCCAATATAGTATCAGCAGATAACTTTCAAGGTGGTAACGGTGTTTTTAATCAATTAACCGGTGCTAATGTTAACGCCAGTCTTTTTACTGGTGATGGACGGCAAATCAACTTCCCTCATGGGTCGTTTTATCAAAATGGGGTTACTACATTAACCGGCAATATTACTAATGTTTCTGTAACGCCAATACCAGTTGTAAGTACTGCAGAGTTTGTAGCGCCTGGGTATCTTTTAATTGGGTCTGAAGTTATTTCTTATACGACAAAAGATGCCACAAATTTTGACGGCACCATCACTCGTGGTGTTTGTGGAACTACTAATGTCGCACATAATAATGGAGACTATGTAACTGATGCTGCGGCTGTAACTGCGGGGTCTTCGGCGGCGATTAATTTTGATACTGTAGTTGCATCTTATGGCGTAACGATAACCGTACCAGACTCTAAATTTTATTTTACTTATGCTGGGGTCTACAATATACAATTTAGCGCACAGTTTCTAAATTTTACTAATACTGAAGATAATATAACAGTTTGGTTAAAAAAGAATAACGTCGATGTTCCAGTAAGCGCAAGTATAGCTCAAGTTAATAGCAAACATGGGTCGTATCCCGGAGCGGCTATATTATCACTTAATTATGTAGATGCTTTTGCTGCTGGTGATTATTTTCAATTATATTGGACATCGGATTCTGGCAATACAGTTTTAGTAACTTACCCACCGGGAACGGGGCCGACACATCCTGCTTCTCCAGCTATTATTTTGACAGTATCGTATGTATCTGCTCCACCATCACCAAAAATACAAATAACTCCGATTGGTGTGGCGGGTTATTGTCAAATTGGCAAAGTTAATGTTGTAGTCACTTAATATATTTAAGATAATATAGATAATTTATTTAGGAGGTTAGTATGGGGTCAGCGGTAATACCGATTCTTATGGGTGCTGGAGTTGGAGCGGCGGCATCAGCAATAACTGGAGGAGATCCATTAAAAGGTGCGCTTTTGGGTGGTCTTACTGGGGGTATTGCTGGGCCCGTTGGCGGGCTGCTTGGTGGGGCTGAAGCTGGTACTACTGCGGGGTTACTTGGTGGGGCTGAAGCTGGTACTACTGCGGGGTTACTTGGTGGTGGGGCTCGAATGGGGGCTGCCATATTACCAGAAGTTGAAAGCGGCGCGGCATTGGCGGCTCGTAATTTTAGGATGCCAAATCCTAGCACAGCGGCGCTGTTCGGTCCTGAAGCAACCGCAGCATCTCAAACAGCTAAAATATTACCTCAAACGACAACTAGCACAGTACCTAAACAATCTTTCTCAGGTATATGGAGTGCTGTTGAAGGTGAACCGGCGGGGTTTGGGCAGCGCCTTGGTAATTATCTTGTGCAAAATCCTGAGCTGTCAGCGGCTGGGATTAGTGGTTTAGCCAATATGATGTTCAACAAACCACAGCAACAATATAGACCAGAGCCTTATACAGGTGTACTTACTAAATATAAATTTGATCCATTACAATATCGCCCTACGTATGGATTTGCAGATGGTGGATTAGCAGATAGTAGGATAGCAACTCCACAAAATACAGATTTATTTGCTCAAACACCGTTAAGACAACCAAACTATATTGGCCCTATCCAAATGCAATCTGGTGCTGGTGTAATTAACCCGCCGCCTACTGCGGATCAAGGTATTGGTGCCATTCCTATAAGACAAGGGTTTAAAGCAGGTGGGCGGTTAGGTGGATATTCTGATGGCGGAAGTCTTTTAAGAGGACCGGGCGATGGCATGTCTGATTCAATTCCAGCCAGAATTGGCGCTAAGCAACCCGCACGGTTAGCTGACGGGGAGTTTGTGGTTCCTGCAGATGTCGTGTCAAATTTAGGCAATGGCTCTACCGATGCTGGGGCTAAACAATTATATGCAATGATGGATAGAGTACGCATGGCTAGTACAGGCACTAAAAAACAAGCTAAAGAAATAAAGGCTTGCAAAATATTACCTGCTTAAAGGAGAAACTATGGCTGCTGATGATTATACATGGACCCCATACGGTTTAATGAAACTGTCGCAATATGAAAAATTTATAAATCCAAACGCTTCAAAAACAGTTGATGCTAATATATCGTCTGGCTATACTCCTAGCTGGGGGGCATCACCTACACAAAATATAGGCCAAAGCACTCAGGCAATGTATGATAAATACAAAGATTTATATCAAAGCTTAACGCCTCAAAGTACCCCCCAAGATATAGCAAAAGCTTACTATTATGGCGTGGGTTCTAGGGGTGGGGATATTACAGCTAATCGACAAGCGGCACAAGATTGGTTGGATAAATTAGGCATAGGTAGAGATATTCAAAGCGAGGCCTATAAAACGTATCAACAAACATATTTTACTACGCCAGTTAATGTAGACCCAAATTATAAAGGTCCTGCCGGATTTTTAGGGCGAGGAGATTTTTCTGGAGTAGCGAGGTATGATCCTGAACTTGAGGGGTCTGGTAATCCACAAACAGTAATAGATGCCTATCAACGATTTTTAGGTCGTGCACCAACTCAAAACGATATTAACGTTGGAATGAATCAATTAAATGCGGGTATAACGGGTGCCGGGATAGTAAACGCTTTTACTCTGTCACCTGAATTTTTAAATCGGCAAGACTATAACCGTGCCTATACTGCAGCATTTCGTCCTGGGTATCAAGAATTTTCACTGAGTGGGCAGTATAATCAACCAATTTATCAGTCGTCTTATAGTAGATACTCAGCGCCCCCTGCACAGTATCGCCCAACTTATAACACGGCTCCTTTAAGCCTACGAAGCTCAGGGTCTAGTTTTAATCCATTAATGCCTTCAACATCAGGGGCGTACGGGGCATTGGGTCGCAAATAATAATGAGATTGACTGTAAAACCTGTTGACATAAACTATGTGGCGCAGACATGGCCTATGGTGGAGCCTTATCTTAAATCGGCTTTAGCTACAGCAGAAGGTCCAGAAAGTGAATGGTGTTATAACATACATCATGTGCAGTCATTTATTACAAGTGGGCAATGGACTTTATTTGTTTTCTTGGACGAGCAAAAAAATATTAAAGGTGCGCTAACAGTATCGTTTATTAATTATCCAATGCAACGTATTGCGTTTATTTCTTTATTAGGTGGGCATTTAGTAATTAACAAAGATACAGTAGCTCAAATAAAAAACTGGTGTCGTATATATGGGGCTACAAAAATACAAGCTTATGCAACTGGACCTAGAGTTCGGCTTTGGCGAAGATGTGATTTGAAACCATGTGCAACTGTAATGGGCTTAACATTATGAAACATTATTTTATTTATGCTATAGGGGATAGTAATGAGTAAAGGCGGTGGAAAAGCACCAACATCTACGTCATCTTATGTGACAAGTGTGCCTCAACAACTTATGCCCCAGTTTGAAGCCCTTATGGGGTCGGCAATGGGGGAGTATTTTAATACCACCAAAGATGATAAAGGCAATCTTCAGATACAAAGTTTAAAACCATATGTACCTTATAGTACCAATCCTGAAGATTATATTGCTGGGTTTAGTCCATTACAACAGCAAGTACAGTATGAAGCTGCAGGTATGGAACGACCTGGACAATTCGGAGCAGCTACTAATTTTGCAACACGAGCTGGTTTGGGTGGTGAGCAATCAGCAGAGCAGGCTCTTGGCTACGGGCAGGCAGGCTATCAATCAGGAATGTTTGGGCAACAACTAGGTGTTCAAGCTGCCATGGAAGCAGCACAAAGAGCACAAGCAGCCGAACAAGCAGCATATGACTATGGGCGATCTGGTTATCAATCAGGGATGCTTGGACAACAGCTAGGTGTTGCTGGTGGTGCGCAATATGGTGGTATAGGTGCTGGATATGGCGCACAAGCTGCTGGTATGGCTCCCCAAGCTCAAATGTATGGCGCACAAGCTGCTGGTATGGCTCCCCAAGCTCAAATGTATGGACAAACTGCTGCGGATATAGGCCAGATGGGTCTATTAGCTCAGGATTATGGTAGAGATGTAGGAGAAGAAGCTAGAAGGTATGCGCGACAAGCTGCAGGCATGGGGGATTGGTATAACACAGCAGTCACTACTCCTAGCGCTGTACAAGCATATATGTCTCCATATGAGCAAGCTGTTATAGGCCAGCAAAAACAAAACGCCATTCTTGACTACAATATACAAATGCAAGACCTAAAATCACAAGCTGCAAGGTCTGGAGCGTATGGTGGGTCTAGGCAGGCTATTCAAGCAGCTCAAGCGGAGCGTGCTTTAAACCAACAACTGCAAGGTATAGAAGCTGCAGGACGACAATCGGCTTACGATAGAGCGATTCAGTCAATGCAGTACGGAGCGCAAACAGGACTAGCTGGTCTTTCGGGTGCTCAAGCTGGTCTAGGAACCGCTTTAACGGGTGGACAATTAGGGTTAGCTGGTATCGGACAGGCTATGGCGGGGCAACAAGCGGGTCTTGCAGGATTAGGACAAGCTGGGCAACTATACGGTATAGGTCTTGCAGGATTAGGACAAGCTGGGCAACTATACGGTACAGGTATTCAAGGTGCTGGTATGGGGTTAGAAGGTACTCGGGCACAACTAGCGGGTACAGCACAAGGTATGCAAGGAGCTCAAGCTGGGTTAGCAGGGGTTAATCAAGCGATTGCTGCAGGGCAACTGGGGCTTCAAGGTGCTGATATAGGATTAAAAGGTACTCAACAAGGTATGCAGGGGGCCCAAGTAGGTTTGCAGGGTGTTCAAGGAGCACAAGCTGGGTATGACTTAATGAATAGGGCTGGTGCAAATCTTGCGGATATTGGTACTGCGCAACAAGCTTCTGATATTAGTAGAATGGGTTTCCAAAATCAAATAGGTACTCAAGAACAAGCACAGCAACAAGCTTTAATTGATCAAGCAATTAAAAATTATACAACAGCACAGCAATACCCATTCCAACAGTTATCTAATTTAAGTTCGTTGCTTCATGGGTATTATGCACCTGATCAAACGGTATCTACATACGAAAACCCTAATATCATATCTCAAATGATTGGAGCTGGAACCTCTTTAGCCAATCTTGGGGCTGCTTTTGGTGGTAAAGGTGGTAGGGCTGCTGGAGGTCGTATTAAAGACGATGATGGAATTGATGAATTAATGATTCGCAAAACGCTGAAAAAGGGGAAGTGAATGACACAAAATCCACTTAGTGCTATGGCTTTGGCTAGTAGGTTATCCGTTGAGCAACTTCAATTAGCTATGCAGCATAAAACACTTCCTGCTTATATTGCACTTCCTTTGATACAACAAAAGACAGAAGAACGAGCACAAATGCAAAATGCACAAGCATTACAGCAACAACAAATGCCTTCTGTTGCTCAACAAATTATGCAAAGAGTAGCCGCACGTAGAGGCATACCGCAGCTTCCTACTCGCCTGTTAAGAACTCCTATGAGCGGTGTAGGTCAAGGTGCTCCTAATCGCGGTATAGAACAACTACCTACTAACTTACCTACTGAAGCTACTATGGCGGGTGGAGGTATTGTTGCGTTTAGTGAGGGGGGCACACCAGCTAGTCGGTGGTGGGAACAAAATATAGCGGGTCGTACACGTGAGATGGAGCGTAAAAGGCTTGCTGCTGAAGCTGAAGAGCAAAATATAGCCGCTGCGCAATTTGATGAAGCAGAAAAACGGAGAGTATTACGACAAAATCTTATGTCGCAATATGGTTCTGCCGCAGGTATTCCAGGATTGTTTACACCGCAAACTGATGAAGAACGACAAGGGGCACAAAATGTAATCAGCCAATTAGGTAGACTTTCGACTTCACAATTACAGGCGGTTACAGAACAAGGTCCTTCGGCATTACCACCAAGACCAACAACAGCACCGACACCACCAATACCACCAACACAAAAAGTAGACGCAACAGTAACACAACCGCAAGCAGAACCGGAGCCTACACCGCAACCTACTGACATATACAAACTGCTTAATATACCAAAACCAGATACATCAGCTTCGGCTCTTGCTACTACACAAAAACTATTGGGTGACTATAGGCAACAGTCTGAAGCACGTGAAAAAAATCTGTTTGAAGGACTTCAAGCTAATAGAGATCGTTTGCAAGGTAAAGCCTTTGAAGGTTATGAAAATATGCTTAGGTCAAGTGCAGAACAAGCCGGTGCTGATAAAGATCAAGCTAAATCTATGGCACTGTTTAAAGCCGGTCTTGCTATGATGGCCGGTACACATCCTAATGCTCTTGTTAATATTGGTAGAGGTTTAGCAGTGGGCGCTCAAGATTATCAAAATGCTTATGAGAGTTTACGTAAAGCAGAACATGAACGTATAAAAGAATTTGCTTTAATCGAACAAGCTCGCCGTGCTGAAACAATTAGTGATATGGGTCGTAGAGATAACTTAATGATAAAAGCTTTTGATCATGCGCAAAAACGAGATGATCATATATTTGATGCATTAAATAGAGCAGGTATTTCTGATGTTGGCCATCAACAAGCTTTGAATAGAGCTATATCTACAGCAAGTATACGTTTGTTGGGTAGAGGTGGGGGAGCTGATGCTAAAACACAACTAACAGAACAAAATAAAATTATAGCGGAGTTAGATCCATTGGCTGTGGATCAAGTAGTTAAACAAGAAATGGGGTTAGGTAGTTCTTCTAAACCGTTACCTCTACGTGGCACAGATCCGCGAGTTGATGAAATAAGAACTAAAGTTGAAGGTCGAATGGCGCAAAATGAATATGCAAGACGAAATTTGCTTCGACAACAAATGAGCGGTGAATTAGGTCAACAACAAGCAGCCCCATTAACAGGATTTAAAAGAATAACCGAATAACAGGATTGTGTATGCCTATTCATAAAGTACAAGCTCCAAGCGGTAAAATCTACAATATTGAAGGGCCTGAAAATATAGACGACGCTACACTTTTTCAAGCAGCTAACCAATTACATCAACAAGATGAACTAAAACAACTACGTAAAGAATACGGCCCTGGGCTTATGGGTACTATGGGGCAAGCTGTTAGTCGAGGTGCCAAGCAGTTAGGGTCTACATTTGGTGATGTTATTCCTGCTATGGCGGGGCAAGCTTTAGGTTTTGAAGACTACGCTAAAGCTCAAATGGAAGAAGCGGCTCAGACACAACGCGAAATAGCTGCCGAAACCCCACCTATATATGAATCTTATAAAGAAGTAGAAACACCATATCAGGCATTACAGTTTGGTGCTGAAGTAATTGGTGAGCAAATCCCTAATCTTGCCACTGCTCTTATCCCTGGCGCCGGGGGTAGTATACTAGCGGGCCGCGCTGCGCTGGTAGCAGCAGGTAAGTCATTGGCAAACAAAGCAGCACAAAAAGGACTAACGGACGAAGCAAGAGATAGATTTGTTGCTTTAGGTATGCGACGTGCCGCGCCACAAATCGCAGGGAAAGTTGCTAAAGCTAAAAGCACCGGTCTTGGTGCAGGGATTTTCTTAGGTTCTTACGCTCAGAATGCGCCTGAAATATTTCAAAATATATATCATGAAACCGGAAAACTAGAACCTGGTGTTTCTATGTTGTTTGGTGCTGGTTCCGCTGCATTAGACTCAATTCTCCCTGCTCAATTAGCTAGGCAACTATCTGGTCCACTTAAAGTAGGCATCGTAGAGAAAGTATTGGAGAAATCCGGTATGGATAAGAGCCTGCTGCGTAGTGTTACAGCAGGTGTTATGAAAGGTGTTGCTGGTGAAGGGCTAACTGAAGGCGCACAAGAAGCTATTAGTATTGCTGCAGAGAAGTTTGTTGGTGGTAATCCACAAGTATTCAAAAGCAAAGACTGGGACAGAATTATGGAGTCCAGTGTCCGAGGTGCCATCGCTGGGGGTGGGTTCGGTGCAGTGGGTGGCGGTGTAGAACGTGGAAGAACATTAGCGGAACGTAGAGCTAGATTATCTGAAGTGCTGGGCAAGCGTGCACAGCGACAAGAGGCAGCCGCTGCAAAAGAACAAGCTAAACAAGAGGATTTTGAGAAATATAAAAATGCCGTTCAAGGCTCATGGGCAGAGCAGTTTGATGAAGATATTGCACAACAAGAGCAAGAATCTGCTGAAAGAGATCAGCAAGTTCAAGAAGCTTTAAGTGCTGGGCAACAACCACTACCAGGCATCGACTCAGATATAGATAAAGTTTATGCACAACTAGATCAAGAAGCTCAACAAAAGCGAGCCGCTGAAGAAGCAGCTAAAAAACAAGCAGATTTTGAAAGCTATAAAAAAGCAGTTCAAGGCTCATGGACAGAACAGTTTAATGAAGATATTGCACAACAAGAGCAAGAATCTGCTGATATAGACACACAAGCGAAAGAAGCGCTTAAAACTGGGCAACAACCACTACCAGGCCTTGATCCAGAGTTAGATAAAGCTTATGCACAGCTAGATCAGGAAGCTAAACAAAAGCGAGCTGATGAAGAAGCAGCTAAAAAACAAGAAGATTTTGAAAAAGCTGTAGCTGATGCAATAAAAACAAAACAACCACACCAAGACCCAGCAGTTAATGCTGAAGCAGGTGTGCGAATTGATAAAGATATGGGTATCACTAATGGTGTGATTGGTCAGACTGAGGATGATCTAAAAACATTCCGTAATTTTGTGGGGATAAAGAGTAAGAATAACCCCGCGCTTAAAGCCGTAGCTAACAAATCCATAAATGATCCAGATGTAATAACTAGATTAGAAGACTACGCAAATAGTCCAAATGCACCTAAAGGTTTTGGTAAACAATTAGAGCAAGTATTTAATAACCCATTTAGACAATCACAAGCTGAAGTAACGGAGGAACCGAGTGGAGAGCCAAGTACCAAACCTGACGTGGGAGGAGGTAAGCCTGGCGTTCCAACTACTGAACGACGCCCACGAAAAAAACCTAGTGCAGATACCGGAATCACTCCAAAAACTGACGAGTCTGGATTGGGAGGTGCTGGAAGTGATGTGGGAGGAGTTGAAACAGGAGAAAGCGGAGTCAGTGATCCATTAGATCAAAAACGACTTGATGACGAACAAAAACGGATTGATAAGCTACCACGAGCGATACGGGATATTGTAAAAGATGCCGACACACAAGCGAACGACACATTACATAATGAGCTAATTACAGCAGCAGAGGCTATAGATCTTGATCCTAGTGTCATGTCAAAATCTAATTATAGGTTTACTGATGCCCATGATGATTTAAGATTTGCACAGTTGCTAAATCACTATGCCATTCTAAAAGACATTGCAAGAAAGTCAGGGCCGGAAAAAGGGCAAGAAAAAGATATTGCGGTAAATAAAGAAAAACTTAAAAAATTACGTGAAGAAATAATAAGACAAAATCCACAGGAAGGTGACAAAGTATTACAGTTTATGGCGGTGCACAATGACGAAGTGCAAAGCAATTTAATTTCTGAATACGCTAAACGTGGTAAGGATAACTTTAAAACTTTTGCTAAAAAACTTACAACGAAGCTAAAAGCAGTCGTAGACGAAGAAGAAAAAACAAAACCAAAACAACCCGTTAAAACTACTGAAAGAAAAACTGAAAAGCCATTTGCAAATGTTGATTATGCAAAATCTGTTAGTGATGCGGAATTAGATGATTTAATTACTGGAGTTGAAAAAGCAACTGGTACTTCACTAAAAGGTAAATTAAAATTAACCAAACATCAAGGCCCTGACTTTACCAACGATCTTAAAGCTATGGCTAAGGCTGGTGATCTCAAAGGATTGCTTAATGGTTTATCCAGCACAGCTACCAATCCTGCTGTCAAAGCAATACTTAATAAGATCAAAGGGCTTAACCTCAAGACTACTATTGCAGTAAAAGCAGTTAAAGAAGATCACGCAGGTGCATTTGATCCTGCTACAAACACGATCATACTTGATCCTACCAATGGGTTGAATGAACACACGGTACTACATGAACTGGTGCACGCTGCCATATCCCATGTGCTCCGCAATAAAAATCTGCCTGTTACCAAACAACTAAACGAGTTATTCACCCAGCTACAAAATCAACTGGGTGCAGCTTACGGTGGTCAAGATGTGCAAGAGTTTGCTGCTGAGTTAGTAAGTAACCCAGAGTTTCAGGCATTACTCAAGCAGTTGAAGGCTCCTAAGAGCGAGAGCATGTTCCAACGCTTCATGCGGGTATTGGCAGAGTTCTTTGGATTTCAAAAAGGCACCAGTGCTTATGATCGAGGATTAAAACTTATCAGTGATGCAGTTGATATTTCTGCTGACGTTGAGCCATCTATGGCTGATATGTTGTTTTTAGGAACTCCCAATCTAAACTCCAAAGGCTTTGGTGCTTTGGGTAGAGTTCAGAATAGGATGCCTAGACTCGCAGGGGATGTACTAGAAAACACAAAAAATTTCTTATCCAATTTACCCCAAGATTGGAGAACTGCTTCATTAGGATTGTTACGTTTAGATAACATAAATACGATTTATGGGGATAGGTTGCCGTCGATTAAAAAGCTACTTGATGGTCTTGAGCTTCGTAATGGCATGACGGAAAAGATGATCAAAAAGATCAACGAGAACTACAAGTTCTTTAGCAATACGCAACAAGCAAATCCTAGGCAATTTGAGATTATGCAAGACATGGCGTATGACGCACGTTTAGAACAAGTAGATCCTAAAGATCCTAAGTTTTTAGAAACTTCTGATTTAACCGCAAAACAACGCGTAACCTATAACAAATTACGTAAAGTCTATTTATCACTACCAAGTGATGTGCGTAAAACGTACAACATGATTCGTGATGCGTATACCGAAGCTATTAATGAATATGAATACATGCTGGTAGGAGATCCTGATAAAGGCATACCTGGGCTGGTAGATAAATCAACAGCAGCAAAACTTAAACTAGCATTTCAAGCACGTAAACGGCAAGTGGCTTATATACCGTTCCTACGCCGAGGTGAGTTCTGGGTTGAATATGACGAGAATGGAGAACGTGCAGCATCAGCCTTTGAGTCAGTTAGAGAACGTGACCGGTTTATTAATGAGGTACTTAAACCAAAAAATATTACCCACAGAGCTTATCAAAACATTCAAAGTACAAGCTTTCAACGGGGTAATCTACCAGACACTAGTTTTATAGTTAAAGTAATGGGCGCCTTAGATAAGCAAGGGGTGTCTAATGAAGCTAAAGATAACGTATATCAAGCATATTTAGCGCTGTTTCCCGCAGAATCCATATCCAAAAATTTTATGAAATCCGACAACATGCGCGGCATGGAACGGGATATTGTTCGTGGCTATGGTGAAACCATGATTAAATGGTCTAGGAGATTAGCTAATACCAAATACACGCCTGAAATTGATAGGGCTATAGAAGGCATTAAGACTGAAGCTGAAAATGTTAATACGCTAGAAACTACAGCAGTTGCACAACATATTTATGACCAGCGTGATTTCTACCATAATCCAACATACGGCAAGCTAACAACCGCTGCAACAACAATAAGTTATTTTTCGTACATAGCAGGTAACGTATCGTCAGCTATAGTTAACTTAACTACGCTGCCTATGTTTACTTGGTCTATTCTTGGGGCCAGATATGGGTTTGATGATGCGGCGTTATCATTAACCGATGCGTCTAAAGTTGCCATCAATTATATCTTTAATAATAAGGTACCAAAAGAATATAAGGGGTTGTTTGACACGCTTAACGATCATGCACAATTAGAGCATACGTTAGCTAGAGAAGTGCTAGAAGGTCGTCGGCAAACTACGTCTGATTATATTGGCATGAAAGCGTCAATAATGGACTGGCTGTCTATGCCATTCCACAAAACTGAAATATTGAACCGTGGGGCTACGGCTATAGCTGCGTATAACTTAGCGCGTAAGGGTAATGCCGCAAGAGGTATAAAACCCATGAATGAGCAAGATGCTATTCAATATGCACTAAAATCTGTTAAAGACATTAATACATCAGGCTTGTCAGCAACGGCTCCTAAGTACATGCACCATCCATTTGGTCGTGTATTATTTACCTTCAAAACATTCGTTTGGAACTCTGCGTTTGTGGTGGCTCGTGCCTTCCATCAAGCAACTAAAGGCAAAGATCCTGTGCTTCGTAGAGAAGCTTTCCGGCAACTGATTGGTATATACGGTACGGCTATTGCATTCGCTGGGGTCAAGGGATTACCTTTCATGGGTGCTGCATCAGTATTAGCCACAATGATTAATGCGTTGTTAGGTGATGAGGATGAGCCATATGATTTTGATGTAATGATGAGATCCTGGTCAAATGAATTGTTCTATAAAGGACTTATTAATTATGCACTCAATATCGAGGTAGCAAATCGCGTCGGTGTGGCAAACGATTTAATATTCCGTGACGATCCTAGAAGTGTAGCAGAGCACGGCTATGTCTTGACCGCACTTAAACAAGCATTTGGCCCAGCAGGAGCATTTACGTTTGATGTGGGTCGTGGTGCTGACTTAGTTAGTCAAGGAGAAGTTTATCGAGGTATTGAAGCCATGATGCCTACGTTTATGAAAAACGGGTTTAAAGCTTACCGATTTGCTAATGAAGGAGTACTCACACTTAAAGGTGAACCAGTCATAGAAGACATATCTGCCTATAATGTATTAATGCAACTTGTCGGATTCTCCCCAGCTAATTTAACTAACGCATATGAAACAATCGGTATGCTTAAAGGATATGAGCGAGAAATATTAGCCAAACGAACTCAGCTTCTTAATAAATATGATATGGCTAGAAAAGCCGGAGACTACGACTTAATGCATGAAGTAAGGGAGGATATAGCTAAGTTTAATGCGCTTCGAATAGATCCTAAAGCTAGAATAACTAATGAAACATTACAGCGCTCGCAACGTGCACGGGACGCGGTGGAGAAACAGACAATACACGGGGTGCGGTTCAGTAAGTCTTTAAGATCAGAACTTGACGCATTAGCTGATGAGACTGGGGATTAAAAAAGAGCCCTTGAACTTTCATTCAAGGGCCAAACACCCTAGTCAAGGGTATACCACACAGGGAAAAGTATGAGTACTTAAGTTTCTATTGTATCTTCAACTCTCCAAACACGCAAGCCATACAATCCATTTTCAATAACACGCTTACATATTATTGTCATTTTTAATCTCTGAGTTTCTTTCTCAATAAATTTCTGCATTGCTCTACGGTTTAAACACGGTATAAACATTGAAGCACCTAGTTGGAATTTATCCCACTCAATCACTATCCGTAATTCCAGAGGCCGCATCGCGCAATATCACTGAGTCGTTGAAGGTATATAACTTGGTGGTATCAAAACATAAGGCAAGCACCGCAGCTTGAGTGTTGGCAACGGTGCCCGTCGTCATTCGTTTTTTCTTGGTAGCTACCAGTGCACCACTCTTGCGGTACGCCTCTAGCGATTCATCAACATTAATAAAATGTTTCGCGCAGTCGTCACGGTAGGTCTTAAGCACAATAAACATCAACTTGGTGTCAGGCTCATATCGGATGGTCAGCGCACCGCGAGGTTCACGAATTGGCCCATGCTCAAGTCCGGTGCGACTGTCGCGCTGTCCATTTACAACAAGTATTTCATGGAAGTGTCGTTGCAAAAAGCCACCGAGGTAATCCTCGACATCAAACATATAGTCTTTAATTTTTTCTCTTGTCGATTTTATTAACTCTATCCCGAAGTTAAATACCGGCTTGATTGGAATATCATGCAGTCCCAACTGCTTGGCAATAGCACCGCCTGTAACGCTCAACATAACCATAGCTGACCAAAACCTTTCAGTGCTTTTAGTACCCGCAGCGGCATCGACCTTTGCTTGTATCTCATCCATCTTACTTTTTACCATAGGCAACTGAGTTACAAGCGTCTTGGCATATAAGTCTATGGCGTGTCCGTAATTATTAAGCAACCTATCAAAATGCTTACGCGCCCATACAGGGTCGTTATGCGGATCAGGTTTGATGTTTATCTCTAACAACCTATTCAGCTCACCATCTGGAAAGCTCTTTATGGATAGCAATGCGTCTGGCACTGACCTATTACTTGTCGATATTAACCCCGTTGCAAACTTGGTGTGGTTCAAGCGCTCTGCATTATCGTGTTGCTTCATGCGATGCTTACCTCGACCAGACGTTATATCGTAAACTGAGTTCGACATATGGTCAGGTGCCATATTAGTTATCTCATCAAATGTACCCGCTAGATTTTGCAGTGTCCCCAAGCGCTGCATCCTTGCGTTGTAGGTATCTTTTGGAGATAACAGCAACTCTTTGGGTCGTCCGTATATACTATTTATAGCATATAGAACAGTTGTTTTACCTGAACCGGACTCTTTACTCATTAAATTTAGCAAAAACCCGTCTAAGGCCGTAAATCGAAGCAGGAGCGATCCGAACCCCATAAAGAAGGCAAAGGCTCGACCCTCCATTCCGGGGCGCCCATACGCGTTTATAACGTCCCGCCAAATATGAAAATCACCTTTTGGTGTTAATAATGGAATTAAAGGCAGCGTCGGAGTGGATGGTGGGCTGTATACAATCGCATCTGCCCGTATTTCACGATCTCCTATGATGATGCCTGAGTCATCTTCCAACCAACCAAACTGTTTGTGCGATTTTTCTGCTTCCTGTGTATTTTGCAATTCTTCCACCCATTTCGTTACGTACCACATAAGTGTGTCCTGTTGTTTACTAAGCGCAGCCATACCTTGAGAAGCAATCGCTTCTCTAAACCTGTCTTTTGATAGCACAGCAGATAATGGCATAATAAATTCTCTGACGCCGTCCTTTGGTAAATGCAAACGAAGTAAAACAGTTTCGCCTACATCTGGGTCAGTCATACGTTTTACTACATAAAAATCGTAAGGATAAATAACCTCATCCTTGTCATTATTTTCCTTATCTTTCGTGTGTATGAATATACCGCCGTTTTTACCCCTAAAAAATGGATATGGAAACTTTGGTATTACATATTGTTTAATTTCTTTTGTCTGAGGCACAATCCCCAGCACCGTGCTATCTTCCTCGGTAGCTTCAACAACTTCCCTACCTATCTGGATAGGAGATGTTACTGTGAGTTTGCACCCTTCGCATAATGTTGGATTTAATTTTTTAAATGTCTCACAAGTGTAAGGGCCCTTAGTATCATTAGCTTTTTTAAACGTAGCTTCCTCGGTGTACCCTGGGTACTTTTTGCTAATAACATGTATGGCTTTATCCCGATCTACGCAACAATGAGCAATAGATAACCCTGCTCGCCATAGCGGTTCTTCGATATGATCCTGATTTTCATAAATATTAGTTATCTGTGCACAACCTGTACCCTCGATTGACTTAACCAATATTGTCTTAAACCTAGACTGGCTCGACCCCATTAAAGCTAAAGTAGCAGGATCAGGTGCCCACACACCCTTTTCCTTAACAGCTTTTAATATAGACTCAACTGGCTCTAGTATTTTCTTTATCTTTTCGTTTTCTATAACTGGTGCTAGATAAAGGATCTCACAAGGTATCGGGTTTGTTGGATCTTTCACATGATCAGTTTCTGGAACTCTAAGCACACGCGCTGCATCTGCTGGTATCGCATAATCGATTTTAAATTTATTCTCTGTGCAAAGTAGCTTCAACTGTTCTGCATGGGGTTTCCATTCTTCTCGTGATATAGGGTCTTTAAGTATCCAGTATATGTGTGCCCCGCGCCCTGACTTTATGATGGTTGGCTTTGGTAATCCTGTATTCCCACAAAAAGTTTTTAGGGCAGCAAGCCCGTCATTTAGAGTCAGGTATGGCTTACCTTCACCGCAGTCCAGGTCTATAAAAAAAGACTTAAGGGAAACAACATTGGTTGCAAACCGGCCATTTTTTTGTGCGCCATACTTTGCAACACCATAGAAAGCATTGAAGCCATCCATTTGAAGTGCGTCTGATTTTTCGCTTAACTCTTCTATACTAGTAGCAAAACGCTGGCGTATACCTTCTTTTCCTTTATTACCCCAACTGAAATAGCATTCACCATCATCCAGAGGAGGCAATACTAGCGTAAGAAACTCATTTCTCGAAACCATAACCGTCCTTAACAATCCGTCAAAAGAGAAGAGGCAGGAGCGTGACGGCGTCGCTCTCTTTGGTAGCGAACCTAGCCTCCCCCGCAACCATTACGACAACTTCTCTATCAGTTCTGTTACTTTAGGTATATGCTTACTAGCTACAGCATGATGACCTTTAAACCAATTATATATGGTCGCTCTAGTAACACCGGTAAATGCTGCAATTTCACTAACAGGTATATCTTTATCTGTGCAAAGCCTACCTAATTGCACACCTAAAAGTTCTTTATTAGCTTGTTGTATTGCGGTAATAGTGTTTATTGAATATCCTCTAGCCATATTAGTCATCCCACTCTTCAAGAACGGTGTTCACATCTTTTTTAGGAGTAGGAGCTTCATCCTTTTTAGATACCTTTTTAACTGGTTCCTCCACTACCGCTGGTTCTTCCACAGTTAATCCTATAGCGGCTTTGACCTTATCAACTTCTGCAACAGACAAAGTAATGGCTTGTTTTGCTTCAGTTGTTTCAGCCAATTCCATTATTCTGGCCTGTTGCTGAACGCTTAATACCGCTGCGGGTTTAAAAGTTATTCTAGGTGTAGCACTATTTGTATCAAAGCGCATCTCAGTTGCTACCGCTGTAATTGGCACGTTGTTATTAAATAGCATAGTTGCATAAGCTCGCATCGGCCATTTACCAGGCTCCCCATCACCAAATATAGAAGCCGGAGGTATTTGCAGTTGGTATATATCGCCTTTTTCAATATCATTAGCCAATACAACGGCTAATCGCTGGTTGTAACGGCAAGCACGGCTATCCCCTTGGCCAGACCCTTTAACATTCTGCGGGCAATCTATACAGCGGGAAGCTTGTGGTTTAGAAGATTTTGGATCAGGTGTTTGTGAATTTGTCGACCAGCATACGGGGCCTGTATGTGTTATACCTTCTTTATATTGTGTATCATAATAGGTACGAAAAGTTTCAGATGCCGCCACAACAACTACGTTTAACGCACGATCTTCATTCCTTGTTATCTCCTTGCCGCCAACCATCATGCGCCATACCCCACCTTTGATGGAGATACGTTTCATACCACCTGCTGAACCACTACCCATCAGGGCTTTGGTAGCAGCATCGGGCGGTAGATTTTTAATATAGTCAGGAAGCCCATTTTCAAATATCGTCATTTCATTACTCATTTTCGCGTCTCCTATCGTTTAGTTATAACTACTGTTTGTGAAACATCTGCATTTAAGCCAGGTGGTGTTACATCTGGGTGCTCTTCTAAAAACTGCTCCATATTCGCAGTATTAATCCGTTGATACAGCAAGGGCATAGCATCATAGTCCTTGATGAATTTGTAAAAGACCTCCCAATCGGTAGGCCAGAACCGTTTATTGATTCGTCGGGAAATCGTACCGTGCTCGGTACGGATTGTGGATGCGCCTTGCTCTTTACATATCTCTAGTAATTGTTTGGCAACTAGTTCGAGTTGTTCTTCAAGGTCTTTATCTTGCTTGGCGAGTTCTCTACGTTTATCGCGGATCTTAACATAAACACTAACAAGTTTATCCGCATTAAGTTTATCTTCCATTTGTTGCTCCTTCGCTTGTAAAAGGTTATTTATTGTAGGACTAATTAATTTACACTGTCAAGTATATTTGGCAGAAATTAAAATAGCAAAGCTTTCTTAAAATCTGTCAGTTTTCCTCCATTATGTTTTTATATAGATCAACTAACCTATTGTGTATGTTGATTTTTTCTGTAAGCATTTTATATATCTTACGCTCTACTGGGCTGCCCTGTAGATGCACGACAGTGCAAGGGTTACGCTGTCCTGCACGATGCACCCGCGCGTTTGCTTGTAGATAAGTTTCTGTAGAAGTTATTGGCCCCCACCAGATTACTACATTAGCAGCGTGTAGCGTTACGCCATGTGCCGCAGCTTGCGGTTGGATAACTAACACGTGTGGGTTGGGGAGCATTTGGAATGAGTTAAATATTTCTGTACGTTTTGTTGCACTAATCCCTCCATGAACGACCTCAACGCTTATCTTATTGCGTTTAAGTTCCTCAGATAAAAGGTCTATGGCGTGCTTAAATGGTGCAAATATTATGACCTTATGACTAGCCTCATTGATTACTTCAAGCATGGCGGCTATTCGATCTTTTACATCAAATGTAACTATTTCCTTATTGTCTGAATACAGCGCACCGCACGACAGTTGTAATAACTTGTTTAAATTAACCGCTGCGTTCACTGATGTTATCTCCTCACCCGCAGCAACTATCATCATGTCTTTTCGAATAAGCTCATAATATTTTTCTTGCTGCGCCGATAATGGAACATCCCTAGTTACATAAGTCATATCAGGCAGGTCAAGGCATTCTTCTTTTGTATACCTGATAGCCGGTTGCAATGCTTCATGCACGATCTTCTCTGATTTAGCTTTGGGAACCCATTTAAACTGAGTTACTTTTTGCATCACCATATCCCTGAATGCACCAAAATATCTCGGTATACCTGCTGGGTTAATTATTTTAGCCAACCCATACGCATCAGTAGGAGACTGAGCTGCGGGTGTACCCGTCAGCATCCATACCCAAGTGGACGGCTTAATAACAGACACTAATGTTTTCCATCTTTTCGTACCAACACTTTTATAGGCGTTGGCTTCATCAATTACAATCAAGTCAAATTCTTGGGCGATTACATCATCCTTTAAAATCCCTAGCCCGTCATAGTTCATAATGACAAATTCTGCCGAACTTTTGACCGCCGCTGCCCGTTTCTCTTTGGTGTAACTGTGTGCTATGGCAACAGTCCTGTGCATCGCAAACTTAAACAAATCTGAGCCCCAAGCTGATTGCATGATGGATAACGGGCATAATACTAAAACACGTTTAATAATCTTCTCGTGCATCAGGTAGTCAGCAGCCCATATCACACTACTTGTTTTACCAGTACCTTGCTCATTAAAACAGAATGCACGGCGGTTTAATGTTAAAAATGATGCCGTTTCTATTTGATGATCAAATGGCCTATGAAGCCCCGGCCATTCGTATTTGCATTTAATAGGTGATGGCACATTCTTTATCCGCAGGTTCTTGAGTACCGTTGCTTCCTCTAGCCCCCACTTCACCAGCACCTCACCTGAGTCCAGAATCTTAGCTTTGGGTATAACAGTTGTTATACGGTTAGGTTCTTTTACGCGTAATAATAGCGCTTTGTTTTCAATTATCTGCATTATTGTTTATAATATTTAGCGATTGATCTTTGCACAGCAGCACCTTTTTTCTTTGCCGGTGGCCCATCCATTACGAGTAATCCATTATTAGTTTCCACATCTGCCGAGTGTAGTATTTGCTCTGTTTTATGTTCACTTACTCTTACCACACACATTTGTATTTTCCTACCCTGCAACTTTAATAAAGCTTCAAACTCATCCCGTGTCATATTTTTCCCCAAACACTGATAGACTGAAAGTGGCTTTTCCACTAACAGTCTAAACAAATTACAAATTAATACGGCTGAGGACTGGTGTCTCGTAAAAGTCGTCAGCCTACATCTAGAATTGGGTAACTGAGATTTACCTACCCAAACTTGCGCGTGTCCAGGGCGCAATCCCAGCCGTATTAACTTTATTGTTTCTTTGCTTCTCGTTTACTTCTTTCTGAAACCAGATTGCCTTTGCTATCTCTACGGAACGATCTATTCGCTGTTTTAGATTCTACCATCACACCATCTTTGGTGGAACCGCCTTTATCAATCGCCTTACGGTGGGCTACATCGTTGCCGTCACCCTTATGCACCTTGCCTTCTCGCATCAACTTCCTACGGGCTGCATTGCGCTGGGCTCGGTTTTTCTTTTGTTGCTCCGTGCCTTGATATTCTTCGTATTCTTTCTTATACGGTCTTGGTTTATTTACGTATGGCATCAATATCGCCCTCTTCCATTATGAACGCAATCCTTAACAGCACAAAAGTCCTTGCATGTAAAATTAGGTCGTGGGTTCCAAACATTCAGTTCTATCGCTTTTTCTAGACGATTAACATCCTCTATCCACTTACCCCAATATATCCCTGCTTTGTCTTGAGTATATTCTGTCGTAACAAAATCATTGGCTACGACAAATAATAACCCACCTTTAACTCTATGGATGTGTGGATAATGTTTAAACAACGCAAGGGATAAAATCTCCAACTGCTTCGTATCTGCATATTGAGATGACTTGCTTGTCTTGTAATCTACCACAAAAGCCATGTCATCACGTAACACAATTAAATCCGCAATCCCCCTCCACCACACATCCTTCGCACCAAACTTACACGGCTTTAAGTCCCTAGTTAATCCTAATCTTTGCTCACATAACTTTTCGCCGTCCATATCCCGCAACTTCTTTAATGGTGCCAACATATCGGTATACTCATCTGGTATCGGAGCACCGTCTCTGATGTATTCCTCTGCTACCTTATGCACCGCCAACCCAAACCGCAAATGTGCTTGAGGTGGTTCTACTATGTCTTTCTTTACCTTAAGCCTGTAATACTTGTGTGGGCAAAGTTTAAATAAATCTAAGGCTGAATACGACCATGCGGTATTACCCATTGTGCTGTTCTTTCTGGTGAAGTATTGCACTATAGGTTAAGCGTAATTCAACTTGCGCCAGCGTTATGAACTCAAGTGCTTTATCGTAATCGTTGTGTATCATAGCTTCTTGCGTGTCTTTCATAGCGCGTTCAGCAACCATAAAAAAGTATGAATAATCTATAAATGGCGCTACATCATTTACATTATTCTCTTGGCTCATCCTTGTCCTCCTCATATTGTTCGATTTCTTCTATATCCGCCACAGTTTCCCCACATTGAGGACAAAAGTGTGCCTTAATCTCTTCTTCGTTATTGTTTAATTTTACACCCATACCGCATTCACAAATATCATACGAGCCCATTATTTTCCTTTCTAACAATTAGCAAGAGATTTACCAAAACTACCTTCTGCATTTAGTGGTATCCCTGGCATCCATTCAGGGGCGGTACGCATGGTGGCTAAAGTAAACGCCAATGCTTGCTCTGCCTCTTCCTCTGGTACTACTAAATACAAAGCATCATGAACTGTTAACGCTATCTTATACCGTTTCCTAATCTGGCACATGTGCCATGCCATTATGCAACGTGCTGTAGCTTGTGTCAGTCCTTGAAATACCTTAGCACCATAGATTTTATCACGACCCCTTCTTACGGCATACGTCCATTGTGCTTTATCATCTATAAAAGATATTTTCAAATCAGGGTATTGCATATACAACCCCGATGGTAACAACACACCTTTGTTACCATCAACTGAAAAAAACTCATTGTACCCATAGGTCATAGTTGTGTTCGCTGCTATGTTGTCTAGTACAGTAGCTCCGTCATGCCACATATCAACAACACACGTATAAGTATCACGGTATCTTTGTACAATAATGTTTGCTGAAGATTCATCAAAGTCATTACCAGATCCTAATTTAATTGCAGTACGCAACTTCACAGCACCTACACCATAAATAAGAGAAAGTTGAGATGTCTTACCGATGAATCGTTGCTCTTTAGTCACCTCGTCATATTTCACATTGAACACATCGGCGGCAAAGTCTTTATACAAATCAAATCCACTACCGAGCAACGTCAGCTTGTCCGTCTGTCCAGCTAACCAAAGCCCCACCCGTAACTCTATGTTTGACAAGTCTGCGCCAACTATAACACAACCCTCTGGCGCAACGATTGCTGATTTAATAGGTGAGGTGCGGGGGATGTTCTGCATGTTAATCGAATCGCAATTATGGATTAACTTTCCGTTTGCAGTATACCGATGATTGGGGCCACAATTTAATATGTCATACACTGGCACGAGCATATTTTTTCCTATTTAATATTTCTTGTTCGGACAATCCCATAGCTACCCAATTTCGTACGCACTCATAAGTAATGTCGTTTCGTTGCCCTAAGACTCGACGTATGATTTCACCCTCTATTGCACGTCTATAAGCGCGTTTATTTCTAGCCTGCTCCGAACGAGTAGCCCATCGCAAATTTCCTGGCTCGTAATGTCTATTATTATCAATTCTATCTATACTTTCATCAGCCTTTGGTGCTCCTATATTATCTAAAACCCATTTAGTAGCGTCCGTGGGGTTAGCAAATAGAAATTTAATACCTCGGCCTCCATAATTAACATAAGCCAAATCTTTTGGGTTATTACATCTGCGGGCCGCGCCGTTCATCCGACTATATACTTTTCTAACCATCTTATAACCAAAACGCTTCCAATAATCTTCCCATGAGATTCTATGTAAAAGCTTAGATACTTGCTGTGCTTTATATAATCGTGCATAAGTTTCAGAAGTAACTTTAGTTTTTAATTTAATCCCTGTTGCTATATCAGCACATCGGCGGCATTGTTTTGACCCGTTATATAAAATATCAGATACCCTAACATTTGCCACAACCCCACAAACGCAACGACAACTAAGTTTAGCTTTTGAACTTACCCGTAATGAGCTTAGCGGCGTCCACGTCGTTTTCGGTAGGGCTTGGAGAAGCTTTGATTCTATGAGATCCTTGCATTGCTTCAGATAAACTTTTCGATCCATCTTTTGTAAACACGATGTGATCGGCTGTTCCTGTAATTCCGTCATACGTTATAACCTCCTCATATCCATTAAACACTACTCCGCCATGTGTTACAAACGCTTCGCCATCCCATATTAAGTCATCGGCTAATACATCTACTATACGCTTGTCCACTACGCCTTTGGATATATCATACACTGTTATCAACGTATCTGCAACTACACATGCTGCCCATCTACCAGTGCGAGCACCGTAGTATTTTAGCGGTACGGGCAACTTGCCCCGCTTCGATATATCAATAAATCTTTGAGTGCGGGTTTCCTCTATAGTTGTTTTTGTGCCTAGCCTTGCCGCGACTAATGCCTGTACCCTGTAGTCCTCATGGTCAGCTAACTTTTTGAACTCTTCGTCAGTCTTAGCAAATGCCCATGCTTCCTTACCTGTACGCGCACTGACCTTTTTTGGTGGGTCTACATTTAAACTCTGTAGCATCGCCGCAAACTTTTCGTTCGACATCAATGTCGTTCGATCTGAATTAGCTTTTTCAAGTAACTCTTCCTTATGTGCCTTAACCGATACCAAATGTTTTTCAAGTTTTGCGGTATCTAATTCTAGTTCAGGGTCAATAAACATCCGTAATGTGGCATCAATCACTCTAAGTTCTTGTGGTGGGAAACCACCGCCACCCGTAAATATGTTGAATAATGTATAAGCTAACTCCACGTCATTGCAACAATAAGCACCATAAGTAGCCAACTCGTCAACAGTAAAATCAACACGGCGTTTGCCCAGCGCATTAGTAACCTCGTCGCCTTTAACTCCAATGTTATAACGCTCTGCCAAAGCTTTGAGGCTACCTCCTGCATCCACCCCATGCAATGCGCGAGCCATGCAAAGAGTGTCAAGCCAACCCTTTGGTGTAATTCCAAAATGCCATGAAAGTATTGCACCATCAAACAAAGTGTTATGCGCCAATATAAAATTTTCTTTCCAATTATACGCGCGTAGGTGCTTACGTATTTCCTCCTTTGTTCCCGTAACCCATATGGTTTCATTGTCATCCTCTTTTATACCTACTCCGATAACCTCAAACCTATCATCTCTTACATAAGCCTCGGTAGTCAGCTTTGAAAGGCTATACTCTTTGTCATAATAAGTTTCAAAGTCTACGGTAATAATCATTATCTATTTCCAAAACCTTCACCAAAACCAGACCCATATTCAGAACCAAACCCACCAAAGCCATTCTTATAGTTGTAGTTCTGGTAATTAAAATCATAGTTATGGTAATGATTGCGGTCATAATTATAATAATAGTTGTTTCGGTATCTCGGTACGTACACCTCTACCGCTGGTGGGGACACGTTGATGATAACTGGCTGTTGTACTGGTGCCGCCCCCATAATTGTTATCAATGCTGTCGTTATCATACTTATCTCCCAAAGCGCCTTTGCGCGTTAGTTACAGCACGAATGAAGTCTTTGTCATATATCTTGCCTTCATACCCTGGATAACCAAGCAAGGTTTTAATTCGCTTGGCTGTTGACGCATGTACTTTAGCGGCATTGACAATAGCCTCATCAGAAAATCCTTTAATTACTAGCCGGTAGGCTTTCTCAATCTTCGATGGCACCTTTATACCACTCAACTTATGAGCATTATAAAAATACCGTATAAACGTATTAAAGGGTAGATATTTATCTTTCAATCTAACCGACTTAGGTAACTTACCTTCTTTATCCAACTGCTCGTATACCTCATATGGTGAAACCCCAATATCATTACCTATTATTGTAATAATATTTTTATACAACATTTCAGTCGTTATTTCATCATAAGGGTTATAAGGTATTTTAATTTCGTCTTTTGATTCTATTTTATTCTTTTGCTCTGCGCTTAAACAAGCAGTAACCACACTTGATGGTATTGGCATAAGCCCTAGTTGGATCAAGAAGCTTTCTTTGTGTATAGGGCGCGGGACTTTTATTCTTATCATGGCCACTTTCTCACAAGTTCATCAAACGACTCTTTATTCAAAATTGCATCTCGGTAAATATCGGTAAACTCTTTAGGGCTCATACGACGTAGTTTTTCATACAACTCAATCTTCGCGTAATCCGGTACTACCTCTTTCATAAACTTAGCTTTCGCGGCGTCCCGTACATCCCTCCCATGCAACCTTATATCACATGCTTCAATAGCAAGTTCTATTATGCTCTTTGTATGTTCAAAGTCTTTACCTTCTTTAGTCTCATAGAAGTCCTCAATATCCAATATCATATCTTCTTCCATATTTTCCAATGCTTCAAGCAAAGCGCCAAGCACGTTGACCACCCCATCGGAATCAATCATCGCCCCTATCCGTGCGACATTTAAGTCCCATTCAGCCCTACTCATTTGAACCATCTTATCCCTCCTTATGTACTCGACGTGCTCCTAGTACAGCCAGTGCCCCTTGATATGACGGATCAGTGTCTCTAATGAATACCCCATCAAGTAGCACACCTTTCCTATCCTTTATGCCGTCATACGCAAACTTCAAGCACTCCTCAAGTTCGATGTCATGCTGTGCTGCCAGAATAATTAAAGTTACCAGAACATCGCCAACACTGTCCCTAATATCCTTTAACTTGTTTACATCATCTGCTAACTCACCAACTTCTGACACACACTTCAACATCTGGGTTTTAGGCGAGCCACCATCAATCAGGTTGCGCTCGTTCGCCCAATCAATAACCTTAGCAATTAAATAGTCCATCACACACCTTCCAAATACACTATAACTTCGAGCGCTTTATTTGTTAACGCCAGTTTTTTCAACCGCAGATTCTTTTGATCATAACTACGTTCTAACATGCCCATATTGATTAACTTCTTCATATGTGTATGTGCTGTCCCCAAAGATACCTCGTCTGACCCTCTAACTAACTGCATCGTAAACACGACGCCACCTTGTTTTTTACTTATCTCATTCACAGCATTAAGCAATAATATATCTGTTGTATCTAGATTGTAACGATTGCGTAATGATTGAATTGTGTTTGCTAATTTATTTAGTTCCATTTTTTCACCTTATAGTAGTAAATACCTGCTTTACCTCGATACTTAAACTCTAGCACGCCTAGCTGAGACATCCTAGCTATATAGCGCCTAGCATTCCTAACACTATGCCCCAGTATCTTCGCTACATCAAAGACACTGAACGCATATAAATTGACAAGTCTTTTATGTAGACGGGTCAATAAAACTCTGCTTGGTTCTGCTCGCATTTATAAAACATCCCCCTAATTTATTAACACCTGTTAATAAATTGCTCAACTCATTAAATCCAGTCTCATCGACCAGCACTGCTATCCCACCCGCCGATGATAGTTCCCGCAAATTCTTCATCTGCAACGCCGTAGGCTTACCACCGTTAGCTTTGCACTCAATCCCCAAGAACTTACCATGTAAACAAGCAACAATATCAGGCACCCCAGATGAGCCGTAGCCGTGCGTGGCAGGCATGAAGTAGTAAGCCCCATGCTCTGCCAGCATCTTCTTAACTTTTGCTTTTACTTTTGATTCTGGTATCAATTTTGTGTACTCTCCGCGATTCAGATAAATTATCAATGCACCATGCAGTCTAAAGCCGATTGTACTGGCGCTACCTATTTCAAGTAACTTAACCATTGCAATACGCTCTTTTATGCGTGATGGCACTGTGCTCAGGTCAATATCGCAACTTCTTATTAAGTTGTTGTCCTGCACTTTGGCACTAACTTCAATACCATTATTGGTTACGATATATAACACATATGTACGCATTGTAATTGTTCCATTAAAACATAGCAAGTATTTCATCCACTCTGGTTTTGACATCCAACCGTATGTCACTGTTTTCCCTCAGTTCTTTAGGTGCTACACCAGCTATTGCCACTTCCAACCGCTTGCGGATATGTTCTAGCTTCGGGTCGTTAGTGATGTTCAGCTTAGTCAGCAAGCCACACAGGTCTACCGCATTGGTGATCAATGTGTCCCTGAATATCTGCGTATACACCTCACCGTCTTTAGTAACGCGAGGGGTTGGTGCATCTGCCAGCTTCTCGCTCATCTTGCTCACACAATCGTGTAGCCTGTCCCATATATCCTTCATGGCTTCTGATAACTTGTTTTGGTAAAAGTCTCTATATTGATTTTCTAGTTCGATTTTATGTTGTTCGTTAACATCAATACGAAAGTCCCCTACATCAGGCACAGGTAGGAATACGTACCTAAACTTAAACTTACGCTCCAGTTTATTTATATCTGGGTACTCATCATGATTGAATAAATCACCTAGTTGAAATGCTGCTGCACTAACCAGCGTAGGATACTCAATTAAAAATTCCTCAACTGCATCATGAAACTGTGTCTCGTAGCCAGACAGCTTGGCTTTGTAGTCAAAGAAGTTCTGCATAGGTAGCAATCTCGACCCACCATCCGACCACGGTAGCGTCTGCTCGTAATGCCACACTCGTATCCCTGTAACAAGTTTTTGTAAGTCATCCAGCTTTTTAGTACCAGCCAATAAACGTTTCATATAATTTCCAGCGTTAACTTTTGTATTTTTAACCGCATCAATTTCTTCAGAAACTTGTCTATCTTGTTTTTTGCCAGTCCAAACAGATATGTTCAAATCAATCAATATAGAACTATTTTGTATCATTTTATTTCTCCTTTAGTCTCAGACATTCTCTTCTCCTGCATTAAGTAACGCAGCCATT
>JAAOEI010000113.1_pt1 | contig 31837 bp, 28 predicted proteins | sample 7059261 | NCBI WGS metagenome assembly JAAOEI01 (sample SAMN14008812, study PRJNA610033) | viral metagenome | isolation source: viral particles filtered from seawater | place: China: Hangzhou Bay, Yangshan Deep Water Harbour | collected 2017-10-31 | reverse complement strand
TTTTACTATGGGAGATTGAAAGTAAAGATGACTTTACTGTTCGGCACATTGAGTTAAAGAACCCAAAGCCCTTCCTCACTATTGAATTGACGCCCAAGGGAAAGATCCCCCGAGGCACGAGATTACAAGAAGGTGCCCGACTACGCCTAGTCTCCAACAACAACTTACCTCTTGAAGCTATTAGGAAGGCCGCCGACATCGCTAAGAAGCGATTTAAGCCTGAGTCAGTGACGTTCCTTAACCGTGCCGCAGGACAGCGCGGTACTGTGGAGGACATTACGAATTCTATTTTTAAGGAAGACCTTAGAGATCCGGCCGTCCAGAAGGAGTTGATTGACGAGTACTTGAAGGATTATCAGGCCGAAGAAGAGGTTCTACAACGAGTTCAGGATCTCAATTTAAAGTACAATACCGTCATTGAGAAGGACGAAGAAGTAGCAAGAAACGTCAATTGGAAACTACTTTCTTTAGAGTGGGACAATCTGTTCAACTATGGAGAGGGCAACAAAATTGAGTTTGATAATCTTAACGGTGTTGTTGGCATTCTCGGTAAAAACTTCTCAGGAAAATCAAGTATCATTGACAGTCTTCTTTTTAGTGTGTTCAATTCTACTTCTAAGAATTCAAGAAAGAACCTGAACATCATCAACCAAAACAAGGAATCTGGCCGAGGAAAGGTAGAGATCCTTGTTAATGGGAAGGTGTATTCTATTGAAAGAAACTCTGAAAAATACACTAAAAAGCTGAAAGGGGAGGAAACCCTAGAAGCCAAGACTGATTTAGATTTCAAGTTCGTCGATGAGTTGGGGCAAGTTGTTAGCAAGAATGGGCTGAGTCGCAACGACACTGATAAGAACATCCGAAAGGTTTTTGGAACTCTTGAAGATTTCCTTTTAACTTCTATGGCCAGCCAACACGGCGCCCTCTCATTCATTAGCGAGGGATCAACGCGACGAAAGGAAATCCTAGCCAAGTTCCTTGACCTTGAACTTTTTGAGAAGAAGTTTAGGATCGCAAAGGAAGAAGCGTCCGATCTTCGTGGGGCCCTCAAGAGGATTGAGGATAGAGATTTTGAGACAGAACTGACGGAAGCACAAGAACAACTTGAAGCGAACGAGACAGTAACCACGGATAAGAAGAAGGAGTGCTACAGCCACACATTGGAGTTGGAGATTCAGAAGGGCGAACTTGACGCACTTAGTCTTAAACTGCAATCTGTGCCTGCCGAGATTATCGATATCAACAGCACCCTTTCGTCTTTGAGCGAGAAGGCTGAGTCAATTCAGACACTTGGCGAAGAGAACAAACAGATTAAGATTGAATGCGATGAAAAGCGCGCTCTGTATGAAAAGATTACTGCTTTTATGGAGACTTTCAACATTGAGTCTTATCGCAAGAAGGAAGAAGAAATAGCACAACTAAATGAGTCAATTGATCAAATCCAGGGTCAAATTGATTCAGTAAAGACACAAAAGGGGATTCACCAAAAGAAGGTAAGCCTCCTATCAGAGGTGCCTTGCGGTGAAGAGTTTTCTCACTGCAAGTTCATCAAGGACGCCTATTCTTCCAAGAAGCAGATCCCGACCATCCTTGAAGAGCTTGAAAGTTATAACTCTCGCTATCTTGCGTTCAACAACGATCTTCAAATGTATGATGCTCCGAAGGTTCGTGAATACATTGAGAAGTATGACCAAGTTGTTGAGAAGAGGGACACGACAGCAAATCAAATTGCTCAGTGCGAACTGAAAGTTCAGAAGAACAATAACAAGATAATGGTTCTTGAAAACGAGGTAAAAGAACTTAACGATAAGAGGGAGTTGTACGAGAATAACAAAGAGGCTATTGAGAATTACTCTGATCTCTTGGAAGGCAAGAAGGAGATTCAAAAGCGGATTAAGAAGTGCGAAAAACAGATCTCCAAGTGCGAAGACGCACTACAAGGTTTGCTGATTTCTCACGGCGGTTTTGTGGAGAGGGTGGAGAACATCAAGAAGCAACAGGTTGATTTACAGATGCTTCGTGAAGAATACGAAGCGTTTGACTTGTTTATGCGGTGTATGCACCCAAATGGAATTTCCTACGACGTGATTAAGAAGCGCCTTCCTATCATCAATGATGAGGTCGCCAAGGTTCTTGCGAATGTGGTAGATTTTGAGGTGTTTTTCGAGGAAGATGGTAATCGTCTGAACATTCAAATTAAGCATCCCAAGCACGACCCGCGGCCCTTGGAAATGGGTTCGGGAGCAGAGAAGTCTATTGCCGCGATGGCTATTCGTCTTGCTCTTCTGAGCGTTTCTACACTCCCAAAGCCTAACTTCTTCATCCTCGATGAGCCAGGGACTTCGTTGGACGAGGAGAATATGGACGGCTTTGTCAGGATCCTTGACTTAACCAAGTCTTATTTTGATAAAGTATTATTGATCTCACACCTAGATTCTTTGAAGGATTGTGTTGATACGCAACTAGTTATTGAAAAGAAGAATGATTACGCTTACATAAGGGTTTAACCATGGCAAAAGAAACATACACGATTGAAAGAGTCGACAACGGCTGGACTGCCAAGTATACTACATCGAAAGGCGTCGAACGCGTCGAGGTATATGAGGACGGCGACTTTTTTGATGATCGCGAGATGCAAATTAAGGAAAGTTTGCATATAGCACTATATAATATGTTCCATGACCATATAGATAGCAATGGAGTGGGGGGTCTTGTTGTGGACCTCGCTGACCCGGCTACATGTGAAGAAAGAGGTAAAGATGAAGCGCAAGAAAATGAAAGTGATGACGGTTGACCAGCAGCGTAAGATAACAAGCAACGCAAAAAAAACAATCTTAGAGTGGGTTGAGTCTCAAGACATAAGACGAACCATCGAAAACAAAAAGAGCGTTTAAGTGCCAATATACGAGTTTAAGTGTAAGCAGTGCGATTCTTTGATCGAGTTGATCCAGAAATATGACGAAAAAGCACCCTCTTGTGAGAAGTGTGGTAAAGCTTTGATTAGAGTAGTTTCTAGAAACTCTTTCCGATTAAAGGGTGGCGGCTGGTATAAAGACGGATATTCAAAAGGAGAATAAAATGACAGTACAAGATGCTAAGGGAGTCGTCGATAGGACACTCGCCAGATATACAAGTAGAAAGTTGCTAGTTTGGCTGGTTTCAACCGGACTTCTTATCAATGAGAGCATCAATGGCGATCAGTGGGTTGCTATTGCCTTGGCTTATGTTGGTACGCAGGCAGTCATCGACGCCGCAGCCACTTGGAAGCACGGCCGTTGAACTTTCTGGTCGTAAAGCATACGGCCCAAAAAGTATGGGTGTGGTGTAAAAATCATACTGGCGTATTGCTAGCGGCAACTTGGGCTCTTGTTTTATTTTTTGTGTTCAGGCGCGGCAATGCTGACACTATACAGAGTGTTCTAGAAATCCGCAAAGATTCGCACAAGAAAGAAGTAGAGGCCATTAAGGAAGCGCACGAAAAAGAGGTGAAAATCAGAAAAGAAAACTTGGAAACCTTTCACAAGACTGTTTCCAAGATTGAGAAGGAATACGAGAAAGAAAACCGTGTCCTTACAAGGGACAAGAAAAAGAGAGTTAAGAAACTCGTTGAAGATTTTCGCGACGAGCCGGAAGAACTAACTGAAATTGTTAGTATAATGTTCGGAATACCTAATGAAGATAAGAATAGCGATTAGCATACTTGCGTTTTTGCCCTCCGTAGCCTTCGCAGGCCCAAAGGTTAAGACCCTCGCAACAGGCGAGAAAGCACCATTTGCCGGCACCCTTATGAGCCCTGAGGCAGTGGCGCAGATTGTCGCTGAAACAGAGACGGCGAGAGACGAGTGTAAGTTGCGCGAATCTTTCGCACAGGATCGCGAGAAGGCGAAGTGCGATCTCACAGTGTCGAACGTCCAGGCATCACTAGATGCATTGACCGGCAAACACCAGACCATAGTGGATATTAAGAATGATGAAATTGAGAGAATCAGCAAAATTGCTCTTGACCGCCCCGGCAAATATAATCATTGGTGGTTTGGTGGTGGGGTTGTTGTTGGTATTGTTACTTCCATCGCCATCTTCTACGCAGCAGTCGAAGTTTCAGGAGTGAAGTGAAAAAGAAGAACTGGGATTATATTGCCAAACTAGAGAAGGCGATATCTAAACGATACGGGCCCGAGACAGTCCTCAACCCCCGCGGAAATTGGGATGAAAAAAAGGAAGAAGAATACTTAATCCAAATTAAGCGCTTAGATAAGAAGGAACTCAAAAGTAAAGAGCAATCAGAAAAAGTCGAGATTAACGGCATCAAGGTTTCCAAGAAAGTCTTGAATCGTAAAGTAGAAAAGACGTGCCCAGTTTGTTCTGTATATTCTATGAAGCCGAGAGACGACGTGTATATGGCAAAGTATGAATGCTGTCACCTCTGTTACGTAGAATGGGTTGAGGACCGCGAAGAGAGGTGGGCGACTGGTTGGCGACCAGACCAAGACAAATAAATGATTTTTGCTCTCTTTCTGACTACTTAATAAGTAACACTTTATATGGAGATTGAAAGAAATGCCGACACCTTTGGAAATCATTAGAGGAGTTTCACAAGCAGCAGCGAATGCTTATGACGGGGCCTTAGACCCTGATGGCAATCCAATAGAGATCGGACTTAGCCGTGAAGAGGGGCACCTTGTCAAGGATACTCGCCTTATTGATGGCTTTAAGGTGAAGTTTCACGGCCCGGTTCTGCAGATCACGTATCAAAGCGATATTAAACTCAAAGATGTATATGCAAATGGCTTTGAGTCGGACATTATAGCTACAATCAACAAGGCCGCCAACTTTCTTAAGAAAGAGTATAAAAGAATAACAGGCGATACGCTCACTCTTACAAAGCTCGATGACTATGATGTGATGGTTCAACAGACTTCCAGAATTCGTTCTTTCGTTAATGCTCATTGCAACTACAGGGTCGGAGGTCTAGACGAGACTGTGGAGGTTGAGGAGACCGACCGCGAGCGAACCGTCGATGACGCCATCAAGAACTGGCTTGGTATGAATGGTAACTTGAAGCGTGCCACGGGCACAGGGCTTTACGGCAATACGACGCATCCAAACTCTAAAGATGCCGGCAATGTTTCTGGCAAAAGAGATTTGGAACCAAAATAAAATAATGCATGTCGTATCAACTTACCAAAAAACAAATGATGAAGGAGATAGTGAGGTGCGGTAAGTCGCCGAGCTATTTTATTAACTCTTTCATTACAATTTCCCACCCAATAAGGGGCACAATCCCCTTCAAAACTTTTGATTACCAAAAAGATCTTCTAGAATCGTATGAAGATTATCGCTTCAACGTCATTCTCAAGGCGAGGCAGATAGGTATATCAGAGATTACGGCTGCCTACGTTGTATGGATGATGCTTTTCCATAAGGACAAGAACATTCTTGTTATGGCGACAAAGTTCGCCACCGCGGCCAACCTTGTTAAGAAAGTCAAGAGAATGTTAAAGGGGCTGCCTGAATGGGTCAGGATAGCAAATATTTCTGTCGACAACAGAACCTCGTTTGAGCTTTCAAACGGCTCACAGATTAAAGCCTCCTCAACTAGCGTCGACGCCGGCCGTTCCGAAGCCCTCTCTCTACTCGTTATTGACGAGGCCGCCCACGTTGAGAACCTAGATGAGATCTGGACCGCTCTTTATCCCACGCTATCTACGGGTGGTCGCTGTATCGCGCTTTCCACTCCTAACGGTGTAGGAAACTGGTTTCATAAAACATACGTCGCTTCTACACAACAAGACAACGATTTTCACCCAACTAGACTTCCTTGGACTGTTCATCCGGAGAGGGACGAAGACTGGTTCGCGAAAGAGACTAGAAATATGTCTCGCCGCCAAATTGCGCAAGAGTTAGAGTGCGAGTTTAATAGTTCTGGCGACACGGTAATCCACCCAGACGACCTTAAATATATTGACAGTAATCTTTGCGAGCCCAAATACAAGACAGGTTTTGATAGGAACCTGTGGATATGGGAGGAGCATCAGCCTGCGGCTTCATATCTTCTTACCGCTGACGTCGCCCGCGGCGATGGAAATGATAGTTCAACTTTTCACATTTTTAAACTTGAAACAATGGAGCAGGTGGCCGAATATCAGGGGAAAGTGAAGCCAGATTTGTTTGCAAATCTTTTGGCAACCACAGGCCGCGAATATGGTGATTGTATGGTCGCAGTCGAGAATGCCGGCGTCGGCTATGAGGTGTTGAATAAGTTGGTTGATTTCCAGTACCCCAACATATATTTCTCTATAAAATCAACTCACGAATATATCGATCAAGTTGCGGCAGAGGCGATCAATAGCGCGGTCCCCGGTTTTACTACTTCGAAAAATACTCGCCCTCTTATTATTGCTAAGATGGAAGAATATATAAGGAATAAACTAATTAATATCAAATCTGTAAGGCTTTTTAATGAGTTAAAGACTTTTATCTGGCACAACGGAAGACCTCAGGCGATGAGGACGTATAACGATGACTTGGTTATGGCCATGGCCGCCAACTGCTGGATCAAAGATACTGCTTTAAATATTAACCAAAGAGAGTTAGAATATAAAAAAGCCTTCTTAGAGTTTGGTGGAATGATGAGATCGAATATCACTCTAGACACCACGGTTCCGGGTATGAGGGGGTACGACCCTCACAAAGACAATGGAAGAATAAAGAAAGCCAAGGAACAACAAGAGTTTGGCTGGCTATTTAAAGGATAATAATGGCAAAAGGAAAAGGAAATAACAGCAGGAATCCTAGTTCGCCTCTTTTCAGAAGATTGACGCGCCTATTCTCTGGGCCAATCGTTAACTACAGATCCCAACAGCCCCGCCGCGAACGTCGGAAGCAGATGGACAAATACGCAAAGGACTTTGTCTCTGCTAGCGGTCAGCAGTTTAAGAAAACTGAATACAACCCCTTTGCTGGCCTCTCCGCAAATGTTATGGCCGCCACGGATCGTGTGCGTCGTTATGCTGATTTCGATCAGATGGAGTACATGCCTGAGTTGGCGTCTGCCTTAGACATTTACGCAGATGAGATGACGACTTCCAATCATTTCAACAAGCTGCTTAAAATAAACTGTCCCAACGAAGAGATCAAGAATGTTCTCACGTCCCTTTACTACAATATCCTAAACCTAGAGTTTAACTTGTTTGGGTGGTGTCGAACGATGTGTAAGTATGGGGATTTTTATCTTTATCTGGATATTGATGAAAAGCAGGGCGTGACAAACGCCATCGGCCTCCCTGGGAACGAGATAGAGAGACTGGAGGGGCAAGATCCCGACAATCCAAACTACACCCAGTACCAATGGAATTCTGCGGGAATGACGCTTGAAAACTGGCAAGTGGCGCATTTCCGTATTTTGGGCAACGATAAGTTCGCCCCGTATGGTACGTCAGTCCTAGATCCGGCCCGTCGTATTCATCGACAACTTATTCTGTTGGAAGATGCAATGATGGCCTACCGCGTTGTTCGCTCGCCAGAACGCCGTGTCTTTTACATTGACGTCGGGAACGTTCCAGCCCAAGAGATGGAACAGTACATGCAGCGAATTATGACGCAGATGAAGCGAAATCAGATTGTCGATCCTGACACCGGCCGGGTTGATCTTCGTTATAATCCGATGAGTATTGAAGAAGATTATTATATTCCTGTCCGCGCTGGCCAATCATCTCGCATTGAGTCGCTTCCGGGCGGAACTTATACTGGCGATATTGATGATGTTAAATACCTGAGAGACAAGATGTTTTCGGCGATAAAGATTCCCGCCTCGTATCTCTCTAGTGATGCTGGTGAGGAAGATAAGACGACGCTGGCCCAGAAGGACATTAGATTTGCCAGAACAATACAAAGACTACAACGAGCTATCATTACCGAGCTAGAAAAGGTTGGTATCATCCATCTCTACACTCTTGGATACCGCGGCGATGATTTGGTGTCCTTCAAGGTGGCGTTAAATAACCCCTCCAAGTTGGCTGAACTTCAAGAGCTTGAGCACATGCGTTCTCGCTTTGATGTTGCTTCGGCCGCTGTTGATGGCTACTTTAGCCGCCGATGGATTGCGAATAATATCTTCAACGTCTCTGATGAAGAGTTTTATAAGAATCAGATTGAGATGTTCTATGATCGCAAGCACGATGCGCAACTTGAGTCTGTTGTTGAGGCAGTCGCTGATGAGGGCCTCGGAGGAGGCCTAGGCGGCGATTTGGGTGGCGAAGACTTGGGTGGTGAAGATTTGGGCGCCGTCGATTTGGGTCTAGAACCCACTGAAGAGTTGCCTGACGCCGACGCTGCAGCGGCCGGAGAGGAGCCCGCGGGCGATGAATCGCCCCTATTGGCGGCACCACCAGCTAAGAGAGACGTCAAAAAGAACGTATATGGAACAACGACTCACAAGACGACTCCGGGCGCAAAGGGCAAGTATACCGAAGTCGAGAAGCACGACCGGCGCAAGTCATCAGGGCCCCGCCGACGAGCCTCGGACGCCAAGACGAATAGCGAGAAAAGAGGTCGTTCGAAGAGATCCAGGTTCCCTGGCTCATCCATAATCTCGTTGGGTTATGGCATTAACGAGGGGCAAGACACTAATTACAGTGGTGAAGAAAAGAGACTTTTCGAGTCACATCGAGAAATAAAAGATTTAATAGCAGGAATGGAGACTACAAAAGATGAAACAAAAGCATAATAAGAAAAGAAATACCGCTTTTCTTTACGAGGCGCTGACAAGAGAACTCACTATTAGCATCTTGGAAAGAAAAAGCGACCGCCAAAAGACAGTTGTATCAATCTTAAAAGAGTTTTTCAAAAAAGACACGATTTTGGCAACGGAGTTGGGACTATACAGGAATCTAACTGATATACACTCGCTGACACCACATACTGCTGATAAACTAATCCAAGAAACTCGCTTTCTTCATTCGAGACTTGACAAGAAGCAAGTATTTAATGAGCAGACTAGACTGATCAGCAAGATAAACAAAGAACTGTCAAAAGACGTATTTTCTTATTTTGTTCCGAGTTATAAGAGCTTGGCAACAATCTATCAGATCTTCAATTCTCCGCTTGGATCTAAAGAGCGTGTTTTGCTTGAAGAGAATCTGCTTCACGCAATTACAGAAGAAGAAACACAAAAGGTGGAGAACGCAGAGCCGATCGACAACGTGGTTTATAAGACGTTTGTTAGCAAGTTTAACGAACAATACAACCAAGAACTCTCGAACGAGCAGAGGACATTGTTGGAGAAATACATCTTCTCTTTTGCTGACAATGGTCTTGAGTTTAAAATTTTCTTAAATGAGGAAGTCACGAGACTCAAGGGGCAAATAACGGAGTCCCGTTCGCACGAAGAGGTCTTAGGCGACGCCGAAATGCTAGAAAAGACAAACAAAGTTTTGGGCATCCTTGAGAAATACAAGAGTAGAGACCTTTGTAATACAGAGGATCTGATGAGCATTCTCAAGATACAGCAGCTTGCGAGAGAGATTGACGAGTAATGGCCATCAACATACGAGTTGGCTCTGACTTGGAGGCACCTGAGGAGCAAGAGCCTAAGAAAACTACAAAAAAGCCCCAAGCAACAATTGAGCTTAAAATAAGAAAAACTCTGGATGGTGATTTGATAGTATATGACCACGAAGACATGGATATCGTCATATCCCCGCAGAAATCAAAGGTGATCACGTTTCCAAAGGTCAGTGCTGATGAGGGCAGCTACCATTCGCAGATGAGGTTGTTTGAATATTTGCAAGAAAAGGGTACGATTACTCGCGATTCCATACAGGGGGGCAGCGTATATAACGCAGTAGAGGGCCTAATACCAGAGGCCGCCGACCCGGGAGTGAATGCGATAGAGGTAACTATCCTCACTATTTCTGAGTTTCTGGAACTTGAGCGACCCTATTTCGCTCGTAAAGAGGATTATGAGGAGATGGAGGTCGACCGCTTAACAGAGCCTACCGATGATGACTCGACTCGTTTAGGCGAGGTTCCGCATGCCGAGCAAAAGGGCGGCCTCTATCCAGGCCTGTACTTCCAGCCTTTCCTATCGACGTACAACTACTTCTATTAAGATGGACCTGATATATTTTATTCTTTGCGCCTATGGGCTAACTAGCATCCTGACCTTTTCAAAGGTTTTAAACCCTATCCGTCCAGACCACTATTTCTTCAAATGTCCCCAATGTATGGGCTTCTGGGTGGGCGCATTTCTTTTTAGCATAAACGGATATACAGAACTATTTACTTTCGAGCGTAATATCAGCAATTTGCTGCTGTTGAGTTGCCTAAGTTCTGGCACTTCATACGCACTGGCAATGCTGGTTGACGATTGCGGTTTTAAACTGCGATTAACTGGAGAAAGCAATGACTCGTAAGTGGAGATTACAGCCCGTTCGCAGATGCTGCCAGGGCTCGATACCCGCGCAGGTTGCGCCTGCTTTTAGAAAAGGAAGAATGAATGTCTAACAAGCTTGTTTTAAGAGAGTACTACGCTTTATGCGAAGGTGGCGTTTGCCAAGATCTTCTAACCGAAGATGAAAAACGCTTCGTTCGTGACGGCGGAATGATTCTTTCTGGAAAGCTCCAAGAAGCAGATTGTAAGAACGGCAACGGGCGCGTCTATTCCGAGGCCATCCTGGCTCGCGAGGTCCAAAATTACAAAAAGGTTGTAAAGGAGCAGAGAGCGGTTGGAGAGTTGGACCACCCAGATAATTCGGTGGTGAGCCTAGAGAGAGTCTCTCACCGCGTAACCGACATTTGGATGGAAGGCCCTGCCGTTATGGGCAAAATCAAGGTCCTGGAGACTCCATCTGGTAATACGCTCCGCGCACTCGTCGAAGGGGGATGTCAGATGGGCATCTCCTCTCGCGGCGTCGGCACAGTCAGCGAGTCTGGCGGCGTCACTCGTGTGAATGACGATTTCCAGCTTATTTGCTTTGACATGGTATCGGAACCCTCAACTCCCGGTGCTTATATGAACCTGGCCGAGAGCAAGATAAACAATGTCTTCACTAAGGCAGATCGAATTAACCGCGCATTGAACGATATTTTAGGTGATAAATGAAAAAGTCTGAATTAAAAGAGATGCTCAAACCAATCATCAAGGACTGCATAAAGGAGGTGATTTTTGAAGATGGAGTCCTATCCGGAATAATTTCCGAAGTCGCACAAGGTTTGAGTAGTGGGACGATTGTAGAGCAGAGAACAAAGCACCCTACGGTCGTACAAGAACAAGCCGCCCCTTCACCGGTTAAGGAGCGTTTGGAAGAGAATAGAAAAAAGATATTACACGCCATAGGCTCTGACGCCTACAATGGTGTGGATTTGTTTGAGGGAACCAACCCACTGGCGACATCTGGCAACGAGGGTCCAAGTGCGATGGCCAGCCCCCTCGCCGGCCTTGACCCAAACGATCCGGGCGTTGACATATCAGGCATTATGAGTATTGGTAATGTCGGTAATTGGAAAACGCTGGCTAAAGGAAATAGGTAAAGGGAGAATAGAAATGGCTAAAAATCCGGTATATGCAGAAGTCCATGCTCGCCGAAACGAGACTACGGAAAAATTGATTCGTCGCTTTATAAAGAGTGTTAAAAAGGCGGGGATCATTCAAGAAGTGCGCGATCGTAGGTATTATAAGAAGCCCTCAGACGTAAAGCGGGCAGAGGAAAAGAAGAGACAGCAAACTATTAGGAAAATTAACAAAAAACACTCTAATTATTGAAAAAAGGGAAGAAGAGTTAAATGCCTGAAGATACTTCATTAAAGTTACAAAATTATGCCGTTGGTCTCCATAACGTGGGATCCTACCAAGTTTCAGGGGTGCCCTATATAACGGGAAGCACTTCGCTAGCTTCTGGTACAGAAGACAAAGTTGAGTTTCCGATGGTTGCCAAGAACGTCACTGTTGTCAATCACAGTACTGGCACCGTCAGAGTCCATTTTCATTCTCAGGATGACGATCGCGTTATTGCTGGGCTTCACTTTGTTGAGCTAGACAGTGACGAGGATTCAATTAGCATGAGTGTAAAGTGCAAAGAACTTTATGTGTCGGCCGTCGGAGGCGGGGTTGATCGCAATTACCGCGTTATAGCGGAATTGACACAAATACCAACAGGTAGAATGTACGCACTAACTGGCTCTGGTTTGACGGACTAAGGAGAACCTAATTTATGGGATTTGGAAGCAACAAAGGCTTTACGCCCGGCACCGACGCAGGAGGCGGAGGAGATGTCTCCGGCCCAGGCGCCTCTACCGATCACGCAATTGCGCGCTGGGACGGCGTAAATGGCGACACTCTCCTAGATTCCGTTGTGACAATTGCTGACAATGGTGAGGTTGTCATTGCGCCCACCGCCGGCGCCTTCGATGCATTACACATTGATAAAGACGACGCCAGCATTCTCTTGGGTGACGCTGGTCACATAAAGATTATACACGGCGCCCACTACACGTCCTCGGCCGGAATAACTCTCGCCCGTATTAATACCGGCGGAGGGTCTCCGATGAACGTTGCCATCGAAACAAGAGAGAATGCCATTACCGCCGGCGACGCTCTCGGTTCGCTGTTCTTTATATCTAGACAAGGAGGCACCCAGCACACCGCCGAGAACCAGCCTGCCGCCGGCTTTACGGCCGTCGCCGAAAATACTTTTTCCGCAAATCTTAATGCCACTTCGTTATCGTTCAAGACTGCGACTACGGGAAGTGCTACTGAGAAGATGCGTTTGACCCATTCTGGCTCTCTCGGCATTGGGACGTCTGCCCCCGCCAGCCAATTCCATATATCTGGCACGACCGCCAAACAGGTTATAACGCTTGAGAACAACGGGGCCAAGGCAGAGATTGGCGTGGCTTACGGTGGCGGCGACATAATTCAAACTTCCGCCAAGGGCGACCTTGTGATTTCGAACGAGACCAATGGAAAAGATATTCTTTTTGGCATCGGCTCCGGCGCTGGCTCTCAGAAGATGATTATCGACGGCGCCGGAAATGTCGGAATCGGTAATTTCCCCGCCGGCTCCGGAGATCCACCCGAAGCGAAGCTAGAAATCAGCGGCTCTGGTAACTTGCTGCGACTGGCCGCGGCCGAGTCTGACGGTTCGCCGAGTATGATCTTCACTCAGAACGGCTCTCCTGGTACCGAGCGAGCGAAAATAACTTACCAAGACACCACTGCTTATGCTGGAAATATATTCGAGCTTGATTCAGACGGCGGCATTGCTCTCTTGGCCAGCAATGGTCCTGATGGCATATACATTAAGAGCGACGGTAAAGTTGGTGTTGGTGTTAACGACCCCGATTCTCACTTGGAAGTCTTTGGCACAGGTAATCAGCTCAAACTTTCCTATGATGCTAGCAACTATGCCGACTTCTACGTTGATAGTACCGGAGACCTCTTTTTGACGTCCTCTGGTGGAGACAGCACCTTCTCTGCGGCTTCGTCGTTGTCTCTCAAGAAGAATGGCGATACATTTCTGGAGATTGACTCAGGCAACGGAGCAAACTCCAACAGACGCTTTCAACTCAAGTCACACGGGCTCGAACCTAATGGCCTCTTTTCAATAGGCAAAATTAGCGGCCCAGAGATACTTTCTATTAAGGCTAATAACGATCGGGTTGGAATCAACGAGACTGCTCCCAGCGCCAGCTTCCACGTCGCGGGAGATATAGAGAACCATTTTGCTGACGCCCCGGCCGCCGGCTCCGGGTGGACGCCTGCGACAGAAAATACAACCTTTATTAGCAAGGTTAATGGAGAAATTGTTACAACGATTCAAGTTAGTTTGAATGGGCTAGCTTGTTCTGGCACTATTGATAAAGCAGTTATAGGCAACATGGCCGGCACACCAGGTGCCTATCTTACACAGATCACTACGGCAAAAAATGGCATTGTATACAAGGCTGAGATGATGTGTGTTGAGACTCCCGCCGGCGGCAACAATGAACCCGATATTGATTTGGTAACGAGCGATCAAAACAACTTAAGACAGGGTTTCGTTTATGACGGAGGTGGTACCTCTAAATTAGTAATCAGCGCCGCCGCCGATTACGTTGCTGGAATGAGAAAAGAGTCGGCAGCCGGCGAAGACTTAAGTGGGCTAGTAGATGATTATGTCTACCTTGCGGTGGGCAACGGCGCCGGCGCAGATGGCGGTTACAGCGCAGGCAAGTTCGTTATCAAGCTTTACGGAGCAAGCTTCTAGCCCCCCATCCAGCACTATAATAATTTTATGCTTTTCCGAAAAATATAGACTATTTATTTTTGACGAAAAATACTATAATTTTAGGAGAGTACGTATATGTCATCCATGCTAGAACAAGCCATCATCGACGCCTCGGCCTTGAAAGAAACAGCAATGAAAAATGCTGAATCTATCATTATCGATAAGTATTCGGAAGAAGTAAAGAAGGCTGTTGAGACCCTACTAGAGCAAGATGAAGATCTTGAAGAATTGGGCGACGAAGAACCTATGGACGCGCCCGAGGAAGAAGAGGCTGCTAGCGATGTTGTCGATGACCTCGCACCCGCCCACTCAGTTGGCGGAACTGCTGACGATGAAGTTGATGCTGTCCGCGATGCAGTTGATGCTGCCGAAGAAGCTCTCGAAGACGTTAGCGACAAACTCGATGCTCTTGAGAATGTTGCAGACGCTGGTGATGATTCTGAGGTGGAGATTGATTTGCACCAACTTCGTGCCGAGTTGGAAGGCGAAGAAGAGCTTGAGGCTGATGACATGATCGACCGTGAAGAGGTCGCCGCAGAACTAGAAGAAGAGCCCCCACTAGAAGAAGAACTTGAGATCGATGAGGATCTTCTTAACGCAATCGTACAAGAACTAAAAGTAGATTTGGATCCAAAAGCCGGCGGATGGCTTAGCTACCCGGACGAAAAACTTCAAGACGCCGCCGAGCAAAAGCTTGCCGCGGCCCAAGATGACGCTGTTGCCGAAGAAAACGAAGAGTTGCGAAAGGCAATGAAGAGCGTTCAATTGGAAAACAAGAATCTAGAGACACAAAACAACACTACACAAGAAAAAAATAAGAAATTAGAGCAAACAATTATGCATCTCAAAGGGAAGTTTGATGAAATAAACCTCTCGAATGCTAGATTGTTATACACTAATAAGGTTTTGAGCAGCGCCTCCTTAAATGAGCGACAAAAAAATAAGATTGTCGAAGCTATTTCCAAGGCCGATACTATTGAAGAAGCGAAAGTTATTTATGAAACGCTTGAGAACGCAGCGGGCGAAGCCCAGACAAAGGCTATGCCAAAATCGTTGAGTGAAGTGGTTCAGCGCAATTCTTCAATGTTGGTTACTCGCAACAGAAAACGAGAAGAAACAATTTCTGAATCTCTGTCTGACAGAATGCAGAAGTTGGCTGGAATAAAGTAAGATAAAAGATATTAAGGAGGAAATACACAATGTCTATTCTTAACAAATTGACAGAAGGTATTGTGAATCGTGATTTGCAAAAGGAAGGTGCCGCTCTTCGTTCGAAGTGGGAGCGCACTGGCCTTCTGGAGGGTCTCGGTGACGAGCGCGTAAAGGACAGCATGTCTGTTCTGCTTGAGAACCAGGCCAAAGAACTACTTCGTGAGTCTAGCGCTATGGCTAGTGGTGATGTTGAGGGCTTTGCTGCCGTCGCATTCCCAATCGTCCGCCGTGTTTTCGGTGGTCTAATTGCAAACGACCTAGTGTCGGTGCAACCAATGAGCTTGCCTTCGGGCCTCATTTTCTTCCTGGATTTCCAGGCGGATCCCAATGCTGCCAACCGTCTTGGCATGGATCGTAATGATTCCCTCTTCGGCGGTGGTGTCGTTGGTCAGCAGATCACCGGTGGTGTCGACCTCGGTGGCGTGAATGCCGAGAAGAGCTTCTACGCTCTTAACAACGGCTACTCGTCGCCAACAGGCAGCGTCGGAGAACTGACAATTATTGCCAAGGTTTCTGGTACTCTTGGTACCACAGCCGGCAATCTCGGCGCCGCCGGTCTCGGTGGCGGCGTTACGCAGGATCAGTTCAACCGTCTCCTGCGTTTTGATGCGGACTTGACCCCTGGCACGTCTAACGTTGCTCTTGGTTCGCTCGTTTTGACCGGTTCCGCTACTGGTCTTGCTGACTTGAACTTTGACGATCTCATCACGATTACCGTGGAAGATGGTCTAGACGCCGGCAACATCCAGTTGCGCCGTCTAACGCAGTTTTCGGGTACCGATGCCGGTCTCCGTGCTGCCGGTGAGCCCAAGAACGAGGTTTGGATCGCTCTCGCTAGCCCCGACGGCACTGTTGCTCCGGACGCCTTGGCGACGGACCTACAGGGTGAGCACACAATTTCCTTCGCATTGAAGGATAACTTCAACAACGTTACGCGCTCCGGCGCTGAAGGCGCTGTTGTTGGTGCTGATCCTTGGGGTCTGGAGAACGAGGCAAGCATCCCCGAGATCGACATCAAGGTCGATTCCGTGAGTGTTACCGCCGTAACCAAGAAGCTCAAGGCCAAGTGGACACCTGAGTTAGGTCAGGACCTCAACGCCTACCACAACCTCGACGCCGAGGTTGAGCTTACGTCGATTCTCTCCGAGCAGATTGCTCTAGAGATTGACCGCGAGATCCTTGAGGATCTCATCAAGGGTGCCACTGCTGGTACCTTCTACTGGAGCCGTTCGCCCGGCCTGTTCGTTAATCGCGAGACAGGTGCCGAGATCGGCGCCAACACTGCTGCTCCCGACTTCACGGGTACAGTTAGTGAGTGGTATGAGACTCTGATCGAGACGGTCAATGACATCTCGGCTCAGATTCACCGCAAGACGCTCCGCGGCGGCGCGAACTTCATCGTTTGCTCCCCCGAGGTTGCTTCCGTGCTTGAGATGACCGCTGGTTATCGTGCCAATGTGACTGTCGATTCCGATCGCGGTACCGTCGGTGCGGTGCGAGTTGGTAATCTCTCGAAGAAGTGGGATGTCTTCGTAGATCCCTACTTCCCACGTAACGTGGTCCTGGTTGGCCGTAAGGGCAATAGCTTCCTTGAGAGTGGCTATGTATACGCTCCTTACGTACCTCTCCAGGTGACTCCCACGATCTTCGGTGTTGAGGACTTCGTGCCCCGCAAGGGCGTGATGACCCGCTACGCCAAGAAGATGGTCCGACCCGATATGTACGGTCTGGTTGTCGTTCGTGGTCTGCTTGGTGAGTCTGGCGCTTAAGCCATAGCTTAAAAAGCAAAACCGAAGCCCCGTTCTCTTAGTTGAGGGCGGGGCTTTTTTTATTAAAAATGAGATTATGGCCATTGGAAACTACTTACCATTAGTCATAGGAGTTTTTAATGCATGGCCATACCAACATTAAGACCAGCTAGCCAAACAAGTAAATCTATTTTGACCCCGACGGGCTCTCACGCTGAGGTCGTCGCGGACTTACCGTTTGGAATATATACTTCGGCCCCCTTTATATCGGGTGCGGTCGACCAGGTCGCTTACACTTACAACAAGTTGGGCGGCGAAGTTTTAGACATTGAGCTAAAGACTTCGCAAGTTTATTCTGCTTATGAAGAGGCAGTCTTAGAATATTCTTATATCGTTAACATCCACCAGGCCAAGAGCTCAATAGGGAGCCTTCTTGGCTCTCCGACAGGTTCGTTTGATCAGGATGGACAGATCGTATCTGGACATGCTCTTTCTGGCTCTAACCTAGCGCTTAGATATCCCAAATTTAAGTTCGGATATGCCCAGAGGGTTTCAGATACTTCCATTGCTCAAATTGGCCTAGGCCCAGGTGATACATTATATTCCGCCTCTTTTGATATCTCTAGTGGAAATCAAGAGTATAACCTACAAGCTATTATTTCGGGTAGCTCTGCCAATAACCAAGACGATGGAACAGGCAACACAGTTAAGTTTGCCGGCTTGGTTGGGGATAAGAAGATACTGATTAAGAGAGTATATTACAAGACTGCACGCGCCATGTGGAGGTTCTTTGGTTATTATGGTGGTATCAACGTTTTAGGGAATCTCACCACTTATGGCCAGTACGCTGATGATTCTACTTTTCAGGTTGTTCCTGTTTGGCAAAACAAACAGCAAGCAATGGCTTACGAGGATGCGATCTACACAAGAATTTCTCATTATTCATACGAGATTTCGAATAATAACGTGAGGATTTATCCTCCTCCACCATCGAATGATCCAGACTTTAACAAGATGTGGATTGAGTTTGTGATCCCGCAAGAGGCTTGGGATTCGGATACGGGTGTTGATGACGGGACAGAAGGCATCAACAACATGAATACGTTGCCTTTTGAGAATATTCCGTATAACAGCATCAACAGCATTGGTAAGCAGTGGATCCGCAGGTTTGCCCTTGCACTTTCGAAAGAGACTTTGGGACAGATTCGCGGAAAGTTCGCTACCATACCAATTCCTGGCGAGTCAGTCACCCTTAATGCCGACGCGCTTATAGCACAGGCTAAGGAAGAACAGCAAGCATTGAGAGAAGAGTTGAAGACAACTCTAGACGAAATGACTTATAAACAGCTCGTGGAAGATACTGCGGCAATTTCAGAGAACACAATTACGATTAATAAAGATATTCCAGTTCTTTCAATATACACGGGGTAACTATAAAGAATGGCAAACGAATGGTCACAGCCCGGTAACCCCCCTCCTCCTCTTTTTCTTGGCAAAAAAGAGAGAGACCTGGTCAAACAGGTTAATGATGAGTTAATCGAAAGAGTCATAGGGCAGCCTATCCTTTATTTTCCTATTGATTTGGCACGCACAAACTTCCACTCCCTATACGGAGAGGCCATAAGAAAGACTTTCCTCCCCCCAGTCCGAGTCTATGCTCTCGTCAATTGGGAGGGTCAAACCACACAGACAGGCAGATATGGGGTTGATAAAAGATCTTCTTTGACTATACATTTCCACAAGAGAAGACTCACCGAGGATCAGGACCTTTTTGTGAGAGAGGGAGACTTTGTTCAGTATGAAAAGCTTTATTATGAGATTGTCACCCTTAATGAGCCTAGGCTTCTTTTTGGACAAGAAGATCATAAGCTTGAAATAAGCGCAAAATGTATAAGAGCCAGAGAGGAGGTGTTCAATGCCAAGTAAGAAGCCAAGCTATTTCTCTACGCGCAAGAATCGTCAGAAAGATTACTCTTACACTGATGTAGAAGACACCTCTATCATTAAAGAAGAAATTCCATTTAAAGAATCGACATTAGAAACTATCGATACGGCAATGTTCCGCTGGGTGGATGAAGAGATGAACGTTTCTGCCAAAGGCAATACTGGATTCAAAAAGGTTCCGGTGTTGTGGGTTTCGGCTGAAAGGGCCTATCAGATTAAGAGAGATAAGGGGCTGAGGGATCAGGATGGGACCCTCCTCTTTCCTCTTATAACGGTTGAGAGGACGAGTGTTATAAAAAGTTTAAGCAAAAAAGGGACTGTTTATAACGCATTTCCCATACAAGACGCTCTCGGTGGAGCAATAACCATTGCGAGGCAGATAAATCAGGAGAAAACTTCGAATTTTGCTAATGCGGATTCTTTCAAAAAGAGAGGGAGCATAACCGATCCGAGCGTTGGTATGAATCAACAAAACTTCCCCCGCGAAAACAAAAAGGTTGTATACGAAACTGTGACAATCCCAGTCCCAGTTTATTTGGATATTCAGTATGATATATATGTGAGAACAGAATACCAACAGCAGATGAATGAAATCTTAGCACCATTCCTGGTCAAAACCGGTAGTTTGAACTATTTTCATATCTTCAATGAAGGCCATGGCTTTGAGTCGTTTATCCAAGAAGATTACGCCCAGGAAAACAATGCCTCCTCGTTGGATGAGGAGGAGAGACAGTACCAGACCAAGATAACTGTCAAGGTTTTGGGATATGTCATTGGAGCAGACACGAACCAGGAGCAACCTAGGATAGTAAAAAGGCAGAATGCCGTTGAAGTAAAGATTGGTCGCGAGAAGGTGATTGTGGGTGATGTCCCAGAACATATTGATAAGAGGGGATTTTACCGGGATTAATTTTCTTCTTTTCACAGTAAGCCACACTATTTATAAAAGAAATAAATACACTTTAATTAAGGAGAATTTATTAGAATGGCAAGAAAGTTCAAGTTCATATCACCTGGAATTTTTCTCCAAGAAGTCGATCAGTCTATTTTAGCTGCCGAGGCCGGTACAGTCGGGCCCGTGGTTATTGGGAGGACCCGCAAGGGCCCTTCGCTCGTTCCTGTGAGGGTTAATTCTTATCTAGAGTTTGTTGAGAAATTCGGGACACCAGTGCCCGGCCCACAGACAAGAGGCGACATCTGGAGAACATCTGAGGCCGGCACCGCCCCAACTTATGCCGCCTTCGCTGCCCAGGCATGGCTTGCCAACAATTCTCCGTGTACGGTTGTTCGCCTTGCTGGCGCAACCAACCCAAACAACGATGGCACCGATGCCGCCAAGGCCGGTTGGAACACCGCTGCCACCCCTAATACCAGCGTCGCTTCAAACGGCGGCGCCTACGGACTTTTTATTTGGAATTCCGGAAGCATTAACGCCGCCGACACTCTTGGCACCGGCTCTCTTGCTGCCGTGTGGTATCTGGAGGAAGGCGCTATAAGCCTCACTGGGACCATCGCCGGCACCGACGCCGTGACCGATCAAACATCTTCGGCTGGCACGCTGATAGAGTCGACAGCACGCCAGACCTCCGGAGGAGAGTGGAAGTTGCAGGTGCATGATGACTCCTCTAATGTAACTGACACCATCACCTTCAACTTCGATAGAAGCTCTGGCAATTTTGCCCGCTCTGTCTTCAATACAAGTCCGGTCCTGGCTTCTCAGCGCACCGAGTTGGTCAGCACGGCCAACAAGAAGACGTACTGGCTTGGCGAAACGTTTGAGACAAACATCCTTCGTTCTACATCGCTTGATGATGCCGGCACCCTCGTTGGCGCAATCATGGCTCTCAAGAGCGGAAGCAACGACGGAAGTGATTTCAAAACCGGAATCACCCAGGGTGAGACGGGCTGGTTCATAGGTCAGGACCTGAACAGTGATAACACAGTATACACCCCAGAGGCGATGCCAAAGCTTTTCAAGTTTAAGGCCCTCCCCGCCGGCGGCGAGTGGGACCAAGCAAACATAAAGGTTTCGATTCAGGACTTGGCGTACTCAATCGACGATGAGGTTGAGCCTTACGGTTCTTTCACGATCGTTGTTCGAGATGCCCGAGATAGTGATCAAAAGCCAAACATCCTGGAATCCTACACTGGCGTCAATCTCAACCCCAACTCTCCCAATTATATTGCGAGAAGAGTTGGAGACAAGGACTTGACTTGGGATGCTAATAAGCGTCTGTACAGAGAGGACGGCAATTACGGAAATATATCCAATTACATTACAGTTGAAGTAGCTGACGATGTAGAGAACGGCGATGCCGATGCTCGACTGCTACCATTCGGATTCTACGGACCGCCTCGCTACAAGACTGCGACGCTGACCACGAACACGGAAGGTACAGATACAGATCCCTCTGCTTTGACCTTTATCACTTCCGGTACCGGGTCAATACCGCTGATGGAGCCCGCCACCGTTTGGGTTTCTTCGTCAGTAGGGGGAGTCAACATCGGCCTCCCAACTCAGTTCCCGAGCCTTGTGGATTGGTTGAGGATTAGTGCTTCTGCCGGCGCCGGCGCTGTTAGCGATATCGAGAATTCCTACTTCGGCGTACAGACCAATGGCGGTTCTGACGCGGAACCGGGAGCGGGCGTCCAATTCAATAATGGGTACCTAGACATGGTTCGCCAAAAGCCGAATGGAATCAACTCATTCACTGCGGATGGCACCTCAACAGAGTTATCCTTCATCTTTACGTTGGATGACATTAAGGGTACCGGCCCCTTCAATTCTTTGCGCGATGCCGTATGGCTCAGCGGGTCTCGAAAGGCCGGAACTTCTATTACGGCTGTATCTGCTAGTGAAGGCAACTGGAAAGAAATTATTGATGCTGGTATCAAGCGCTTTACTGCACCGCTATTTGGTGGTTCTGAGGGTGTTGATATCCACGAGATGGATCCCTTCAACAACACAGTGATTGGAACATCAGAGACGACCCACTACGAGTACAACTCTGTCCGCAGAGCAATCGACTCTGTTGGTGATGCCGAGCGCGTACAGATGAACCTCTTGGCCATGCCTGGTATCGATACCCCGAGCCTCACAGAGCACATGATTAATGTGTGTGAAGGTCGCGGTGACGCCTTAGCGATTATCGATCTAGAGCACGGCTACACTCCTCGTGCCGAGAACAGCAATTCTCGCGCATCCCGAGTGGGCAATGTGACGGACGTCATCAACGCAGTTAAGGGTAGAAAACTTAATTCAAGTTATGGCTGCGCCTATTACCCATGGGTCCAGATCCTGGACAGCAACTCTGAGGGCTCTGTATGGCTGCCTCCTTCGGTCGCTGCCCTGGGGACATTCGCCAGTTCCGAGCAAAACTCGGCTCTCTGGTTCGCCCCCGCTGGCTTCAATAGAGGCGGCCTGACGGAGGGCTCTTCTGGCCTTACCGTGGTCAATGTCGATGGTCGCTTGACTTCCAAGGACCGAGACAACCTTTACGCCGTCAATGTTAATCCGATCGCCTCCTTCCCAGCGGAAGGGATCGTGATCTTCGGTCAAAAGACCCTACAATTGACCGCCTCCGCGCTTGACAGAATCAACGTTAGAAGATTGTTGATTTTTGTTAAGCGAGAGATTAGCAGAATTGCTTCAAGTGTCCTGTTCGAACAGAACGTCCAGGCTACTTGGAATGAGTTCTCCGGCAAGGCAAGCAGGTTCCTTGAGAGTGTTAAGATTGGTGGAGGATTGACTGAGTACAAGGTGGTACTAGATGAGACTACAACTACACCCGACTTGGTCGATAGGAACATTATGTATGCCAAGGTCTTCCTAAAGCCAGCACGCGCTATTGAGTTTATTGCCGTTGATTTCTTCATAACGAGGAGCGGCGCTTCTTTTGAGGATTAAACAGAAAAAGTATATTGATTACTAGTTAATATGAACTTACGGAGATTATAATTAAATGGCAGACAAGTTTTGGGCTAACCCAGCGACAGATCCAAAGAGAGCTTATAGATGGCTCTTGTTCCTGAATGACGGAGAAGCTCTCCCTAGTTGGGTGATCACAAAGGTGTCACAACCGAGCTTTGAGGTCTCCGAAAAAGAGCACCAATTCATTAATCACAAGTTCTACTATCCCGGTCGCGTTACCTGGAGCGAGGTTAAATTTACTCTAGTTGATCCCATTCGCCCCGACGCAACAGAAAACCTACAAAAGATGCTCCACCGCTCAGGCTATATTTTCCCCAATGAAAACAGCCTTTCAAATATGACGGATACGATCTCCAAGTCTAGAGCAACATCTCAGATACCAGATGTTAAGATTCAGCTTATTGGCACTAACACTGCTGCCCCTCGCGATGGCGACGCTCCAAGCAGTGCTCCGAACATTGGCCACTGGATTCTGTCTAACGCATGGGTCAAGAACGTTACTTATAGCGAACTGAGCTATGAGTCTGATGATTTGGTTAACGCTGAAGTGACTCTTCGTTACGATTGGGCCCGATACAACCGGGGCTAATTCTTAAAATACCTCTTAACATAACCGTCTAGCTAGCCTATAATTGTTATCAACAATAGAGGTCAATAATGAGTCCACGTAACAACGAAGCCCGATCGTCGACAAAAGACGCATCAACTCCATCACCGGAACTTCCAAGTCCAAATAATAATCCACTTTCTTTCGTAACTCCAACTGAGTTCGTAGATCTCCCCTCCAAGGGGGAATTCTATGCACAAGGCCACCCCCTCCATAAACAGGATACAGTCGAGATCCGCTTTATGACAGCAAAAGACGAAGATATTCTCACTTCTAGAACGTTGCTCAAAAAAGGTCTTGTGATCGAGAGACTGCTACAAAATATTGTTGTTAACAAAGCCATCAATCCAGCAGATTTGCTTGTTGGGGATAGAAACGCTATCATTGTGGCAGCCCGCTCGACTGGATATGGTTCTGAATATAAGACTAAATTGAATTGCCCTTCGTGTGGAGAGTATGTCGAGTATGACTTCGATCTCGGTGAAGCCTCAGTGACCGAGGCCGAAACTTCAGAAGAAGTTACCAGAACTGAGAATGGCACCTTTGTCATTCGTATTCCTAAGATGAATTTAGATATTGAGACCCGCCTTTTGACCGGCCGCGATGAGACTTACTTATCGAAGCTAGCTTCTTCCAAAAAGAAGCACGATTTGGGAGATACAGTTCTAACTGATCAGTTTAGACAGTTTATTGTTTCAGTCAATGGGCAATCTGGCAAAGATATTATCAATGCGCTTATTGAAAACATGCCTGCTTATGATTCTCGGTTTTTACGAAAGCACTACCAGGCGATTGTTCCTAACGTCGATCTGACTCAGAACTTTGAATGTTCCAGTTGTGAACTGGAGCAGGAAATGGAGGTTCCGTTCACTGCGGACTTTTTTTGGTCTAAGTGACGACTACATACAAAACGTTTATGAAGAGTTCTTTCTTTTAAAATACCATGGCAACTGGAGCTTCACCGAGGCATACAACTTGCCGGTACTTATACGTAGGTGGTTTTTAGAGAGACTTCGAAAACAGTTCGAGGACGAGAATGATCAAAAACGTAAAGCAGCTAACACTTCCAGGAGAAGTGGGTAAGTCAGAAGGCTGATACCCTTTCAGTTTTTTAAAAATCTTATAATTCTCGGATATCATTGAAGGTTTTGAATTTCTTGTTTTCTAACTAGTTGATATTACTGATGTAGTATGAGGTAGGCATAAAGATCCCATCAAGGCTATTTGAGAAGTTCTCCCCTATATAGCGGGAGGAGGACATATTAATATGCCTATTTTACCAGGAAACGTCTTACAAAGACGACACTTAGCCGAGGGAGATATCTCCGGCGAACTTAAGATTAAACAAGAAGGAAACGCTTCTTCGCTGGACGGATTAACTCTAGATTCGGCTGTTGAACAACTTTTTCAGGACAGAGTGGCTGGAGACACCGCTCTACAAACAGAACTAGACGCCACACAAGCCGGCGCAGGCCTCTATGCCGACGGCAGCGTGTACTTGGGTAACAGACATGATCTGGATTCAAACGGTGACGTGGAACAAGCAGCCTTTCTCGGAGATTGGCTCGGCCAGGGATCCGTCACCAGCTTGGCTCACGGAATTACGAGACTGGACAAAACCCTTGCATCGTATGTGAGTGTTTTCCAGGAGACAGACACCGCCCTACAGACTGAACTAGACGCCACACAGACTGGCGCAGGCTTGGGGTCAGCCGGCACGTACAGTGCTCCACCATCTACAAACTATCTGCATCTAGATGGCTCTCTCTACCTTTCTGGCTCAACAGACATCAGAGATGCTGCGATCAAGGCCGCAGCAGCAGCAGCCAGAACCAGTTATCGTGCCGGTTTCAGTGTTGATGGTTCCGATACGTATGATCCAAATGCATCTTGGATTGGCAACAAGCCTGATGTAGATGCTGGAGATAGACACTACATTGGTGATGCTGTGGCTCTTTCGCACGCCGACGCCGTGTTAGACACAACCGTTAAAGCACACAAGGACGCGCTAGACAATGTGCAAACAGAACTAGACGACACACAGGCTACCCTAGGCCTGCACCCCGCTGATGGTTCTCTAAGCCTTGCCTATGACCACAGCTCCTACGACGCCCCCGCGACGAACTACTTTGGGGAATGGGACGGCAACCCGGCGATCCAAACCATGGCCCAGGGCCTGACGAGACTGGATGCCGTCGTCTCAGTTAATGCTTCCAACGTCTCAGTTAATACTTCCAACGTTTCTGATCTACAAACAGAGCTAGACGACACACAGATGACCCTAGGCCTGCACCCCGCTGATGGTTCTCTAAGCCTTGCCTATGACCACAGCTCCTACGACGCCCCCGCGACGAACTACTTTGGGGAATGGGACGGCAACCCGGCGATCCAAACCATGACCCAGGGCCTGACGAGACTGGATGCCGTCGTTGCTTCCAGCGTTTCTAACCTGCAAACAGAACTAGACGACACACAGGCTAGCCTAGGCCTCGGCACTGATGGTTCTCTAAGCCTTACTACCAACACCAACAACGGTGACGGCGATGCGACGAACTACTTTGGGTCCTACGCCGGCGAGCCAGCTTGCGACACAGTGGTCGACGGCCTGACGAGGTTGGATGTTGTTGCTGCAGTTAACGAACTCAACATCGGCATGAACACTCTGAACGTTTCTAACCTACAAACAGAGCTAGACGACACACAGGCTAGCCTAGGCCTCGGCACTGATGGTTCTCTAAGCCTTGCCTATAACACCAACTCCCCCGACATGGACGTGACGAACTACTTTGGGATCTGGGAAAGCGAGCCAGCTTGTGACACAGTGGTCGACGCTCTCACGAGGTTGGATGCCGTCGTCTCAGTCAATACTTTCAACGTTGCCGGCAACGCTAATGACATCGCTGCTGAAAGCGCTCGCATTGACGCCATTCTTGATGCTGCTGGCGCGAATCCAGACTCGTTCGCTGACGTTGTTGAACTCATCAACTCGGTTGATACAGAAAATGATAATGCTTTGGCTACAGTTATCGGCAACCTCAATTCTGAGATTGCTACAACTAATGGTGAGGTCACTACACTGCAGGCTGCTGATACTGCTGCTACAGCAGACCGTGCTGCCATCCGCACTGACTTTGCTGCTGCTGATAGCAATCTACAGAGTAACCTAGTCACCATACAGCAAGGCGCTGGCCTAGACGGCGCCGTTGGGTACATGCAGAACGCCAGCATGACTTACATTGGTGCTGCCGTCAGCCTGGCTGACGCTGATGAGAAGCTTGACGTTGCTCTGGCTGCTGAGGCTTCCACACGAGGCGCCGCTGATACCACGCTGCAAAACAACATTGACACAGAGAAGAACCGCATTGATGCTGCTAATACGAGACTAGGTTCTTCAGTCGGTGACGGATTCTCTGTCGCAAAAAATGGAGATTTCTACGATTTCGGTTTTGGAAATGGTCACCCAAGAATGAGAATGCAAGAAGATCCAAACGCTCCGGGTCAAGTCCTAGTGTGTTTTGATATTCCAACACCATAATCGTTTGAGGTTAGGATAAATATTATAAGGAGGGCTCGATGACGGGCCCTCCTTGTTTATTATAAAGCTGCTTATCATACGGATATATTTTTGATATAATTTAGTAAACACTAATTATTTTGACGCATTATATTTAATACGGATTCGCAACTATGGACACAAAAGACGATAGCTTGGCCCCGATCGAGATCGACCTCAATCTAGCAAAGAAACAAGAATTGAATGAGGACTACTTAGGACAATTCGGAGCAGCAGTGGGAACTCTCTTGAGCGCGATAACACAAGGATATCACGTCCCCGTCAGGATCCGAGGTACGGAAACGGACATTAAAAAGTTCGCCAATGTTCTCAATGGCGAAAGAAGATACATGTCCGACTTTAACAAGTATGGCCTCGACCACAAAGCCACCTATTCAAGCAAGTATAAACTTGATAAAGCGGTGAAAGCGTTTGAAAAGGCTACAGGCTTGAAGTGGCCTTTCAAGTAAGGGAGCGATAGATGGCAAACGGTGATGGTACTAAATTAACTGCCGACGATATTAAGCTGCTAGCTCAGGCGCAGAAGTACGAGAAAGAAACGACTGCCGAAAGATTTAAGCGATTAGAGATTGAAAAACAAACTCTTGATACTGCTGTCAAGTTAGCACAAAGTGCGGATCAGACAGTTAAGGCAGCATTTCTCATAAACGAACAGAGGCTCAAAGAGTTAGAACACGCTGAGGCAAAGCTGCACATTGAGCGTGAAGCGATCAAGGCTCACTTGGCGGCCGGCAAGGCTCTTGACGAGAACATCAAGAAGGCACTGGAAAAACTCAAAGTCGATGAGGAGATTGTCAAAAAACAGATCGAGGCCACGCATGCTATTGAGGCCACCGAAGCGCAAACTAAGAATTGGGCCAAAATCCTCACTGGCGTGGGAGACCAGTGGAAGGATACGTTCATTGGTGGCTTTGTAAAGTCTTCACAAACTTTAGATGGCCTGGGTCAGAGGATGACTAGGTTCAAGGGCCAGTTGAAAGATACATTCACTTTAGCGAACATACTTGGCAGCGCCCTACAGCGGGTCGCCCAATCGACCCTGGCCTTGGCAAAGGAACAGGACGCGGCGATTGCTTCATTCAACAAAGCAACGTCGACGATGGGAGAATACGCTGATCAGCTTATCGCGATTGAGAGGGCCAACATTGGGTTAGGCGTCAGTACTGGCGACGCCGCAGGCGCTTTTGGTGCGCTCATTACAAACGTCACCACTTTCCGAGACGCCGGTTCTGCTATGCAAGCGCAACTAGCTCAGACCGCAGCCCAAATGGAAAAGCTCGGCGTTTCGACTCAACTGACAGCCCAAACCATGGAAAACGCCATGCTTGTTCTCGGCATGACCGAAGAACAGTCGATGGGCTTAACAAGCTCTCTTGCCGATATGGCAATACAGATGAACTTACCGATTGAACAGGTGACAGAAAACTTTAATGCTGCCATGCCTGTATTGGCAAAGTTCGGTAGAGACGCCCCCGACGTATTTAGAAAGGTCCAGGTAGCATCCAGATCTCTAGGCGTGGCTGTGGGCGAACTAATCGGGGTAATGAGTCAGTTCGACACTTTTGAGGGTGCTGCATCCTCCGCCGGTAAATTAAATGCTATTCTTGGGGGAGATCTCCTTAATAGCACTGAACTTCTCATGGCCAGTGAGGATGAGCGCCTCAGGATGGTCAGGGAAGCAATCGCAGCCTCCGGCCGACAGTTCGAGTCAATGGACAGATTCGAGAAGATGGCGGTTGCGAGCGCTCTTGGGGTTCGTGACATGTCAGTTGCTACCAAAATGCTAACTGGAGATATGGATCGTTTTGGCGGAGCACTCGACGCCACTGGATTAACCGAAGAGGAGACAGCGGAGCGCATCCGGGCCACGCAAGATATCACACAAAAGTTGTCAAATACTTTTAGGATGTTTGCTATTTCGATGAGACCGCTCGTCGATGGCTTCCACAAGTTCATTAATTTCATTTTTGATGCAAACCAGGCAATGAAAAACTTGTTGGTACCGTTGCTTCTGGTAGTGGGGGGGATCGCTGCCATTATGACAGCCCCAGCCACTGGCGGCGGTTCTTTGGCCGCCTTTGCAGCATATGCTTCTAAAATCATGGGTGGCGCCGCAATCGTCACCGGTGCACTCGGCGGAACAAGCGCACTAATGGAAGGCTTCGCCGAAGGTGGTCCCGTTGGTGCCGGCCGACCCATCGTTGTAGGAGAGAGTGGTCCTGAGGTCTTTGTTCCCGGCGCCGATGGAGCAATCAGAAGAAATGAAGACTTCAGAAGAATGCCAGCCATGCAGCCACAGGCCATGGCCGCGGCCCCAACACAATCTAAACCTCGCGATTTAACTGTTATAGTTGAACTAGATAAGAGAGAATTGGGTAGAGGAGTAATTAAAGCAATAGATGAAGTGCCAGGATATAATATCAAGGGAGTACTGGACTATGCGTAGGAGGAAACAGTTAGATGGCTGAGGATACCTTCAGGCCCACAACCCGGGCCGAGCACGAACGGCGCCGCCGCGAATCCCGAATCCGTCGCGAGGCCGCGGGCCCACCGGAGTCTCTAGCTGGTCCGATCGTCGGCCCACCGGAGTCTCTCACTCCGTTCATGGGCCCCCCGGAGTCTCAGGCTGGTCCGTTCATGGGTCCCCCTCTTGCCGCCGCCAACCCGTTCGAACTCCGCGCAGCAGCCGGCAATTCCAACGACCCAACAGATTACCTCTTTAACAGAAAGAATCTTGCGATTACGATACAGCACATACCGACCGGACATACGGTAAGGTTTAAGGCACTTGTGAAAACCTTCTCTGACTCTTTTGAATCAAGTTGGAATTCAGAAGAGGTATACGGAAGGATGGACCCAATCCAGACCTTTCAAGGAACAAAGAGAATAATTACTTTAGAGTGGGACGTGGTTTCCTACGACCTCAAGGAAGCTAAGAGAAACTTAAAAAGTACAGATCTGCTTACCAACTTCTTATACCCCGTATATTCTGAAGGCGATGCAACCTCTATTACAGCAGCGCCCCTCCTTCGCGTAAAGCTTGCTAACTTGATCTCGCATCCCAATTTTGCGAATAAAGGTGCCAGCGACGAGGAAGGTATAGCGGCCTCCGGATTGGTGGCTAGGATGGATGGGTTTAGCTATACGCCAGATTTTGATGCTGGTGTCTTTTTTGAGGGAAACACGAATGTTACGATGTATCCACAAACCATCAGCATCCAAGCAACGTTTCATATACTTCACACGAATAAACTTGGTTGGGCTCAGGGCGACGACAAAGAAACAAGAAACCCCCAGGGTGGTTTTCCGCATGGAAGTATGCCTGCTAAGCTGGGCAAAACTAAAAAACCAAAAGAAACCCCGGCTGCAACTGCCCAGCAGCAGGACGCTCTGGCCGCTCAAATTTTAAAACCTGCCCCGGGAAGTTATGACGATTCGATTTTTGACAAAGGCGTCGGCGAACCGATTATTCCCGCCTCAGATTCCGCGGCATCCTTGCTCAACTCTGACGACACTGGTGTGTTGCTTCCAAAGTCTAGAACAGACAGGGAACGAATCGATCAGGCGATTGATGAGCTTTTAGGGGATTGAGAATAAACCATGGCATCTAGATACGATAACAGATTGATTGGCAGAAACGATGATGAACTCTACGAGGACTTCTTTGCGAAGCGCAATGTCGAATTTATTAGACAATATCGTACCGGCCTCCTAAGGCACCCTACCGCCAGAGACTTGGCCGATCTTGAAACCATTGGTCATATTTGGAAAGTGGGCGATAGGTATTTCAAGTTGGCACAAAAGTATTATGGCAATCCACAACTTTGGTGGGTTATTGCCTGGTTCAATCAAAAGCCGACAGAGCACCACTTGAAGCTTGGTGACGGACTTCGTATTCCGCTCCCTCTTGAGAGGGTTCTCGGGCTGTTGGACGTGTGAGGTAAGATATCGTGGCAGCAGCAGCAGATAGAACGAAGCCCCTGACAGAAGAGGAGATTGATGGACAGGCTCGGCTCCTCGCCCGGGCACGCGCCCGCATGCGCACCCGCGCAAGTCAAGCTGGAGATTTCCAAGAGGAGTATAAAAAAGCAAAGAAAGAAATTACTGCGCGTGAGCAGCAGCGGGCCGATATCGAGGCCGGCGTCATCCGTCCTACGGCGACGCCTCTCGGATCTGCGGTCGACCGGGCCGCCGCCCTCGGGGCGGCACACCAAGTCGCAGTCCAAGAGAGCGAAGGCGACCCCGAAAAGAGGAGGGAAATATTGGCGGCCCACGGGGTCGGCGATGCTGAATTGGCCCTCCCCGGCTCCCCATTCGAGAAGAGGCCGCCACAACGTGTATCTACTCAAAACTTCCTACTCAGAAATTTGGACGTTCTATCAAAAGCCCACCAGGGCATTACCTACAAAGATGTGACGAGGGTAAAAACAAATGAGCCGGCAACGATATTGAACAGGTACGCCAAAAAGCCAAATATGGCACCCTTTCTTAATATAAAGCCTCACCAGGTTGCGGCGCTGGTACCAAAGATAAAATTGTTTTTAGTGTATCAGGGGG
>JAAOEI010000112.1_pt1 | contig 31850 bp, 44 predicted proteins | sample 7059261 | NCBI WGS metagenome assembly JAAOEI01 (sample SAMN14008812, study PRJNA610033) | viral metagenome | isolation source: viral particles filtered from seawater | place: China: Hangzhou Bay, Yangshan Deep Water Harbour | collected 2017-10-31 | reverse complement strand
CGCGCCACTGAGGTCCGCGCCACTGAGGTACGCGCCACTGAGGTCCGCGCCACTGAGGTCCGCGCCACTCTTTACAGCGGCCTGTAGGCATATTTTCAGCGTTTCACATTCCAGGGAAAACAGAACCTTCCCGGTCATGCGCGTCTTGATGTCTATTTTCATTTACCCCTCCTGTGGCTGCGGTGTGCAGCGGATGGGGAGGGAGAATAGCAATAATTTGCTATTCATTCAAGCAAAATTTTGCTATCACTGTGCGCCACAAAGAAATACCCAATTATTTTTTAATAATCATGCGGTTAGGAGTGCGATGTGGAACTTATTCCAGCAAGCACCCTAAAAATCACGGGCTCGCTAACCCGTGATTTGCCGTCCTATCGTTGATCTTGCCTGCCGGGCGGACGATAAATGTTGTTTGGCATCGGCGTTTGAGGTGCGGGTGGAACGTAAATATTGTTCTGAGGGGCAGAGCCCGATTGCCCGGTGTACGGGTTCACATTTCCGCGTGTTGAATAATTGTCGATGGTGGTCGCGTTAGGGGTTGATCGCACATAGGGCGCAACGTAGGTGCCATCCTTACGGACATGACCGTTAACGGTTTGTTGCGCGGCGCAAGTGCTAGAAATAGCAACCAGAATTAAGGCGTGAAGTTTCATTGTTTTCTCCTATGTGAAGTAGATTTATCAACCCCCAACAATCGCGGGTTTTATCCCGCCTTTCTCCAATCGCTCATTTTTTGCTGCGGGACCGGAAAAAGCCTTGAATAGCGTTTCGCCCAAAGTGTCCGGATCAATCAGTATTTGCCACGCTTCCATTCCAAACGCATTCGCGACCGCCTCGACCTCTGCCAATCGTGGGGATGGAGATTTGCCGCTTTTCGTTAGCGCGCGATCATCTGGCCTGAGCATCAGGCTGATGGAGGTTTGCGACACTCCGGCCCCCTTTGCGACTTGAGCTTGCGTACGCAAGCCCTCGGTTTTGTTCATTAATCCCCGCAAGTTCGTCGCGAGTATCTGGGGTGATTTAACTGAATTAGCTTTCATAGCGAAACGATAGTTGGAGGCGCTAACAAAATGTTGCTTGTTTGTTTAGTAAAGTTTTGCTATCTTGGGCGGATGGATGCACCAATTCTTGATTTTGTGTTTGACGAGCTTGAACGGCGCAGGGGCACATGGGTTGATGTCGCAAAGGCTATGGATCCCGACTCATGGAAAAGCTATTACTCGTGGCTAACGAAGCTCGCTCAACGAAAAATTCCAGACCCGAGCGTGAACAAAATTCAGGCGTTGGCCGACTATTTCCGAGGCATTGAGCGATCCGCCGCATGAAGGTTCTCCGTAAAACATGCGCCGAATTTTGCCCCTCCGGCAGCGATAACCAGCGGCAATCACCGACAATGATTCCTATCGGGAGTTATCGCTGATGGCCGCACGCCAGCTCACCCTGGAGTTTGAACCCGGCGTGCTTGAGCGTTATTCCAGCCTCGTCGAAAGCATCACCTCGGGGGTGTACCAGCGGGGCCTTAAGCGCGTGGCAGGAGACCTGGACAAGGCTCCAGGCAATCTATCGCGCGAGCTAGCCGGGGATTCTGACCGCCATTTCAGTGTCGCGGCGCTGGAGCGCTACATCCAAACGCAGGGCGATCTACAGCCCATCTATTACCTGATCGCGCGTTACCTGGGAGATCAGGCCGCAGCCGAGGGCGCAACGCTCAAGCGCGTCGAAGCGATGCTGGCCGAGGTCGCGCAATTGACTGCGAGCATTTCGGCTCGCCCACCCAAGAGGAAATCATGACCGCAAAATCCACCGTGTATCTTGTTAAGCCACTGAATGAATCGGGCATTGTTGCGAAACCCATGCTCGTTCGCGGTCTTCGACGTGCCGCGATTGAGGGCTACGTACTCCAGGCGTTCAGCATCGAAAAAGCGACCGTTGACGACGCGGTGGCCCTAGGTGCTGAGGGCGTCGAGATTCGGGACGCGGAGTAGGCCAAATGTCTTTTTCGACATCGGCGTATTTCCTCGAATTAAACGCGGCGGCTCGCGCTGTTGGCGCGATGCGGATTCATGAGATTAGATTAAAGCCGCCCGCCATCGCTACCGGCAAGGGCGTTCCCCTCGGCGCGGTCGTCAAGTGGATCGAGCGCGAGAAGCCCCTGGAATTCCGTCAGGGTGATATCTGCCGCAAAACCGGGGCGAGCGTATATACGGTTTCAAAAGCGCTGGTTTCGCTGCTCTCTAGAAAAAAAATATGGGTGCGGTGCGGGCGCGGGAAGGCGTTGATTTACGGGTGGCGAGGGTAATTTTGAATCACTACCCGCGCCATCTCGGTGATATCGCGCGCGATACCGCGCATTTGAGCCAAGGTCAATTTGGCGCCTATGACCTGCTGCTTGATTGGTACTACGGCAACGAGAAGCCGTTGCCGCTCAATCGTGACGCTTTATACGAAATCACCAGGGCGCGAGATGCTAAGGGCCGTGCCAATACGGATTTCGTACTGTCGTGGTTTTTCAAAAAAATGGAGGACGGATGGCATCAAAAAAGATGCGACGAGGAACTCGCGAAGTACGCAGAAAAATCCCTAAAGGCATCGAAAAGCGCGTCGGCTAGATGGGGCAATTCGCAAAGCGAACGCAATGCGAACGCATCGGAAAACGCATATGCGGAATCTATGCGAACGCATAACGAAGGCATATGCGTTGGCAATGCTAGCCAAGAACCAGTAACCAGTAACCAATTAAATTCAAAACATCTTGCGGAATCTTCGATCCCGCCCTGTCCGCATTCGGAAATCATCGCGACCTATGCCAAGCATGTTCCCGTAGGGCGACAGGTCAACCCGGAACTGTGGAACGGCACGCGAGCCAAGCACTTGCAAGCTCGCTGGCGTGAGAGCAAGGACCGCCAATCCGTCGAGTGGTGGGAACGTTTTTTTTCTTACGTTTCCGACTCCGCTTTTCTCACCGGGAAAGTGCCTCCGTCACCGGGTAGAAAGCCGTTTGAAATTAGCTTGGATTGGATCGTGAATCCAACCAATTTTGCCAAGATCGCCGAAGGGGCCTATCACCGATGAACGCGCCGCTTGACCTGATGATTCCCCCTCATTCCTTGGAGTCTGAGCAGAGCGTTTTAGGTGGCCTGCTGCTCTCGAATTCGGCCTGGGACAAGGTGTGTGAACTGGTGGCCGAAAAGGATTTTTACACCTCGGCGCACCGTCGAATTTTTCGTGCGATTGAAAGCCTGATTGGTGCCGGGAAAGAGGCCGATATCGTCACTGTTTCAGTTGTGCTTGGCGATGATTTGAAGGATATCGGCGGCTTGGTCTACCTCGGGTCGCTGGTGCAAAACACGCCGTCCGTTCACAACATCAACCGCTATGCTGAAGTGGTTCTAGATCGTTCTCAAAAGAGGCAACTTATCGCGGTTGCGAGCGATATGCTCGATTCGCTCTATCACGCGCAAAACGCGACCGCAGCGGAATTGATGGGGCGAGCGTCAGAGAAGATTTTTGCGCTCGAAAGAGTCGCGGTGAAAAAGGGGCGCAGTTTCAGCAAGGTGCTATCCGACGTGCTTGCTTCGGTGGACAGCCGATACCACGCCAGCGCAGAAATCACGGGGCTCCCTACTGGCTTCATCGACCTTGATGAGATGACGGCGGGACTCCAAAACGAGGATTTAATCATCATCGCCGGACGCCCAAGCATGGGCAAGACGGCGCTGGCGATGAACATTGCGGAGCATGTTGCGCTGAACGAAAAAAAGGCGGTCGCGGTGTTCTCGCTTGAGATGAGCGATACGCAATTAGCTCAGAGAATGATCGGTTCCGTGGGCCGCGTGAATCAGCACAGGCTACGCACCGGGCGTTTGTCTGATGATGATTGGAGCGTGCTCAGTAGCACCGTGGGAAAACTCCACGACGCGAATATTCTTATCGAAGAAACATTCGATCTTGCCCCGGCGCAAATGCGAGCCAAGGCCCGCCGGATCAAGCGGGAAAATCCAGACCTTGGATTAATCGTGGTCGATTACCTGCAATTGATGGAGGCGGGCGGCAACAACCGCGCAGACCAAATTGCCGATATCACGCGCGGGCTAAAGCGTATCGCCAAAGAGTTGCAAATCCCTGTGGTGGCGTTGTCTCAGCTTAATCGTGGTTTAGAGCAGCGCACGAACAAGCGGCCCGTAATGAGCGATTTACGGGAATCTGGCGCTATCGAGCAAGACGCTGATGTCATCATTTTTCTCTACCGCGACAAGGTCTACAACGAGGATACGTTAAATCCGAATCTGGCCGAGGCGATTATCGGCAAGCAGCGCAACGGCCCGATTGGAACCGTGAATCTACATTTTGAGGCGCAGTTCGCGCGGTTTGATAACTGGAGCGGTGAGGTTTTGCGCTCCGATCCGAAGCCAAAAAATAGGGCGTTTGATTCGTATTCCTATGCGAATAGATAGACAAATGGCCCTATTCAAAATCAACAACTTGCCATCGTTTCCATTGAAATCAATCAATTTTTCTGGTGCGGTATGACTCTGAAACACGGTGACTCGCTGCCTGATGACTCGGTGGACATTCTCGGCCACCGCTATGCGGTCACGGGGCGCACGTTCATCAATCGTCCGGTGTACGAGACGCCGGAGCAGAGGAAAGCGCGCATGGCGAAGGGGTTGCCGCCGCCGATGCTTAGCCACGTCGTAGGGAGGATTTCCGATGGAAGGTAAAGACAAAAGCGTGGTCGCTGGGGCAATCTGCTTCGGCGCAATGATCGTGGTTGGGTGGATTGCAATTGCTGTTGATGTGGTTCGGACGTTGTTGCAATAGATAACGCGCCATTATGAATCAAATATCAATCAACTTTGATTCGTTTGGGCCGAATGAGCCCAAGCCAGAAAGCCAATGCGGGAAACTGCTGCGGGCATTTCGTCGTGGTGAAAAATTGACCGTTGCCGAGGCACTATCGAAATACGGGATTTATGCGCTATCCCAGCGGGCAGGCGAATTGCGGCGCGACGGCTGGCCAATCAAGAGCGAGCCATTTACCACGCCCAGCGGCGCTCGCGTGGCGATATACAGCATGGAGAAATGCTAATGCGCCTCGCTAGTCGCCGGGATGCGAACCATGGCGAGATCACTTGCGCTTTTGAGCGTTGCGGGTGGCGCGTACTCGATTTGTCGCGGGTTGGAGGAAATTGCCCGGATTTACTGATTGCCAAACGCACACCAAAAGGCCGCGTAACGGCTCTGGTGGAGGTTAAAACAGCAAAGGGCACCCTGAGCCCAGGTCAGAGCAAATTCGCGGCCCTATGGCCCGGAAACGTGTACGTGTGCCGTAGCGCCGAGGATGTAATGGGGGTGATTCGTGAAAACTAATCGGCGCCTCTTCGTGGCGGCAGCATGATCGACAAAAACGCGGCTGATTTCATTGAAAGCGCGCTAAGAAACTGGGGGCGTTGGGCGCGTTTGAATGGACATCAAGGGCATTGCGCATCTATAGAATTTCGCTATACATCGCCGCAATGCTGGCGAGACCTACAGGACCAAGCGCCGCGCGTGGAGATAGATCATGCGCTAGCTGAGTCCGTCGAGCGCACCATGCGCCATATCCCACGTTTGCATAGGCTGGCGCTGAAGTTCCGGTACGTCTACGGCGAGGGGGTGCAATGGTGCTGCCGCCGCCTGCGGTTGCCCTACGATGGGTGGGGTAGGTTCCTCGCGGATGCACAATCTATGGTATTGCGCCGGTTGCAATTGGAAAATAACGGGAGTATTCTTCACAAAATTCAAACTCCGTCGAAAGACGCGCCTATGGAGCCTAATGGCTCCGTGGCTATTGCAAAAGCCGCCTAGCGCGGCTTTTTTTATGGACTCCATCGTAAAAATATTCGTCGGCTTCGATCAGCGCGAGGCCGTGGCCTACCATACGTTTTGCCAATCGGTGATAGATCATTCGTCCGTGCCGGTGGCGTTTATTCCGCTCGCAAAGCCCCTATTGGCCGGGTTCGAGGGGCGGCGAGACGGGAGTAACGATTTCATCTATTCACGCTTCCTGGTGCCTGAATTGTGCGGTTTTAGTGGGCATGCGATATACGCGGACGGTGACATGGTGTGCCGGGATGACATCGCGGATTTGTGGGGGCTGCGCGATCCATACATGGCGTGCCAAGTCGTAAAACACGAATACATGACTAAGCGCGGATGGAAATACCTCGGGGCGAAAAATGAGGATTACCCGCGAAAAAACTGGTCGAGCCTGATTTTGTGGAACTGCGGGCATTTCCTGAATCGAGTGCTCACGCGTGAATTTGTGGCCGAAAAATCGGGGGCGTACCTGCACCGTTTTCAGTGGCTCGACCCGGAGCGGCGCATCTCAGCCGCTGATGGAACGGAGCGAATAGGCGAGCGGATCGGCGACAGGCTGGGAGCACTGCCCATCGAATGGAACTGGCTGGATATCGAATACGCGGAAAACGAAAATGCGAAGCTCATCCATTACACGCTTGGGACGCCTTGTTTTGCCGAGTATTCCCGCTCGCCCCATGCGCGGTGGTGGCATGAATCGCGTAATCGGATGAGTGAGCCGCGCGGACTTTAAGGCGAATAAAACATGGGCGCGCCAATTGGCAACAAGAACGCAGTAAAGCCTAGGCTCTGGTACTCGGCGATCATGCGCGCGCTTGAAAAGCGCGGCGCAGGCGACCGTATGAAAGCGCTGGATGAACTGGCGGAAAAGTTGCTTGGTGCCGTCGCCAGCGGCGACATGCAGGCCATCAAAGAATTGGGCGACCGCCTGGACGGTAAGCCTGCGCAAACGATTCTAGGTGATCCAGACGCGCCCATACAGGTAGTTAACCGAATCGAGAGGGTCATTGTCAAGAACGCTAAGGCTGGAGACGCCTGAAGTATTCGCGCCGTTGCTTGATCGCGCAAGGTATAAGGGTGCGCACGGCGGGCGCGGTTCTGGTAAGTCGCATTTCTTCGCCGAACGATTGATAGAAGATTGCCTCTCTGAACCAGGAGAATCCGGCGGCGAGGGCATGAAAGCGGTATGCATCCGCGAGGTTCAAAAAGACTTGGCGCAGTCATCGAAGGCGCTGATTGAGTCGAAGCTTGTTAGATATGGCATCGGCGAGCAAGACGGATTCAAGGTGTTTCGTGATGTGATCGAGTGCCCAGGTGATGGAATCATCATCTTTAAGGGGATGAACGATTACACCGCTGATTCTATTAAGTCGCTCGAAGGCTATAAGCGTTCGTGGTGGGAAGAGGCGCACACGGCCACGCTGCATTCAATAAACCTGCTGACGCCGACGCTTAGGCTAGACGGCGCGGAACGGTGGTTTAGTTGGAATCCGAGGCGCAAGCAGGATGCCATTGAATCGTTGCTGCGCGGCGCGTTGTTGCCAAGTGATGCAAAAGTGGTTTCGGCGAATTGGCGCGATAACCCGTTTTTTACGGCAGAGCTAGAGAAAGAGCGGCAAGATTGCAAGCGGTTGCAGCCCGATCAATACGCGCACATTTGGGAAGGCGAGTACGTGCAGATCATCGCTGGCGCATATTTCGCCGCGCAACTGACCGAGGCGAAGGCGCAGCGGCGAATAGGGAACGTTTCGCGCGATCCGCTGTTATCGATTCACGGATATTGCGACCTTGGCGGGACCGGGGCAAAGGCCGATGCATTTGCGTTGTGGGTGACGCAATCGGTCGGGCGGGAAATACGGGCGCTGAACTATTACGAGGCGCAGGGGCAGCCGCTTGCGGTGCATCTGGAGTGGATGCGCGATAACGGATACGGGCCGGGAAAGATTGAAATCGTTTTGCCGCATGACGGCGAAACGCATGACCGGGTGATTGATGTCTCGTTTGAATCGGCGTTTAAGGCGGCAGGCTATTCGGTGCGTGTCATACCGAACCAAGGCAAAGGCGCGGCGAAGGCACGTATTGAAGCGGTACGCAGGCGCTTCCCGATGATCTGGTTCAACGAATCGACAACCGAGGCGGGGCGCGCGGCGCTTGGCTGGTATCACGAAAAGATCGATGAACATCGCGGTATTGGACTTGGCCCGGATCATGATTGGTCATCGCACGGGGCCGATGCGTTCGGCTTGGCGTGCATCGATTACAAAGAGCCGGGCGCGGTCAAGGCCATTGATTATTCGCGCATGAAAGGGATTGTGTGAGCCTAGCAATGCAAGCGCAGGTGTCGGAACTAAAGCGCGCGGCGGTAGTGCTTGAGGCGCGCATTGTCATTCTTGAAAAAAAATTGGAAGAACTCACCAAACAGGAGCCGAAGCGCGAAACGCTGCGCCTGAATAAAAATGATGACCGAAACCGAACTTCTTAGCATCGTCGAGGCCGAGGAAAAAAATGCCCTCGGCTATGGGGGCGGTGAGTTGGGAGAGGCTCGCGAACAAGCGCTGAAGTTCTACAACGGCGAGCCATACGGGAACGAGCAGGAAGGCCGTTCTCAGGTTGTTACGACCGAGGTAGCCGACACGGTTGAATGGATTCTTCCGTCGTTACTGAAGATATTTACGGCGTCAAATAAATCCGTTGAATTCGAGCCGGAGCGCCCAGGAGACGAGGCTGGGGCGAAGCAAGCAACGGACACCTGCAATTATGTGTTCTACCGGCAGAACAACGGATTCCTAGCGCTGTACTCGTTTTTCAAGGATGCATTGATCCAGAAAAACGGCTACTTAAAAGTTTGGTACGAGAAAAGCACACGCACTCGCAAAGAGCGTTATCGTGGCATTTCTCGCGGCCAGTTGTTGATGCTGGCATCGAATGACGCGGTTGAAATCGTGAACGTTCATGCCTATCCAGACCCAACGGCGCAGCAAAATCCAATGGCGCAGGCCGTGGTACAGGCGCTAGGTACGGCGCCCGAGATTTACGATGTTGAGCTATCCGTTAAAGAAAAATTCGGCAAGGTGTGCGTGCAGCCGGTGCCTCCCGAGGAAATGCTGATATCGGTCAAGCATAACTCGATTGACCTGCAAGATTCCCCATTCACGGCGCATCGCACCCAAAAGACGCTCTCCGAGTTGAAGGAACAAGGGTTCGATGTCGAGGACTTGATTCGTCATGGTTACGACGATGATGACTCTAACAACAGCACCGAAGCGCAAACGCGTAGGGAATTCAGCGAGGAATCCAAACCTGACACGGAAACCGATGACCCGGCAATGCGCCTTGTGTGGGTGACGGAAGCCTATGTTCGGGTAGATTTCAATGGCGATGGCATCGCCGAATTGCGCAAAGTTATTAAGACCGGAAACAAGGTGTTGGAGAACGAGGAAACGGATGTAGTGCCGTTCCCGTCGATTGCGCCAATTATCAACACCCATCGCCATTTCGGTAAGTCGGTCGCCGAATTGGTGATGGATTTGCAACTGATTAAATCGACGCTTTGGCGTCAGTCTTTGGACAATATTTACCTGACTAACGCGCCACGTAGCGCGGTGCTCTCGGATGCGCAAGGTAATGTCATGGCGAACCTGGATGACCTGTTAACGGTGCGTCCCGGTGGAATTGTCCGTGAATACGCGCCGAATGCGGTACGTCCGCTAACGGTGCCATTTATGGCAAAGGAAAGTTTAACGTTGATGGAGTACGCGGACTCGGTGCGAGAAAACCGCACCGGCGTTACGCGTTACAACCAAGGGGTTGATGCGGATAGCTTAAACAAAACTGCATCCGGCATTACTCAAATCATGTCCGCGAGCCAGCAGCGAATCGAACTGATCGCGCGAATCTTCGCGGAAACCGGCGTTAAGCAGTTGTTCAAATTGATTCTGCATTGCCTGTCAACGTATTCTGATAAAGCGATGACGATCCGATTGCGCGATGAATTCGTAGAGGTAGACCCGCGCGCGTGGGCCAATGGGTTCGATATGACGGTTAATGTCGGTCTTGGAACGGGCAATAAAGATCAGCAGTTGGTGCATCTCAACGCGATAGCGCAGGCGCAATTCGCGATGCTGCAAGCGGGGCTTCCCGTGGTGACGCCAAAGAATATCTACAATGCGCAGACCAAGATTGTCGAAAATGCGGGGTTCAAAAACGTCGAGGAATTCTGGACGGACCCGGAGCAAATGCCGCCTTCACCGCCGCCCCCGCCTGATCCACGGATCGAGGCTGATCGCCAGCGGTTGGCGCTTGCCGCGCGGAGCCAGGAACAAAAACTCGCCACGGATCGACGGAGAGCGCAGGAAGAGCTTACGTTGAAGCGCGAGGAATCGCGGCAGGAAATGATGCTGGAGAAAATGAAAGCCTCTATGCAGGCGGATTTAGAGCGCTGGAAGGCAACGAAGGAAATCGAACTGGATGCCTATAAAGCGATGCTCGCCGCGGGATTGCAAATGCCCATGGTGGCGCCTTCGCCGTGACACCAGAGGAGGCAATACGCCGAGGTGACGCAGCCGCTAGGGTGTTGGCTGAGCCGGTTGTTAAGGAGGCGCTGGAAAGCATCAAGGCGGAAATTATCCGCCAATGGTCGGAAACCCCGGCTCGCGATTCGGATGGCCGGGAATGGGTGTGGAGGCACTACAAGATCGCGGAGAAGTTCGAGGGGTTGCTGCGCTCCTATATCGAAACAGGAAAGTTTGAGTTTGCGAAGTTGGAGCGCGAAGGCGTTACCGACAAAGTAAAAAACGTTTTTGCTGGACGCAAGCGTTTCTAAGCCGCCGCCTAGTGCGGTATTTGGGGCCAGTTCCTTTGGGGCTGGCCCTTTTCTTTTAAGGAATCAAAATGGACGACCAAGCCCTTGATACGGCAGTCGCGCCGGACGTTGAAAGCCGGATCGCTGCTGCACTTGGAGGCGAACCGGATCGCGTGAATTTGGAACCACCGCCGCCAACAGCGGAATTCCAGAGCGGTGCGGTAGACGGCGCACCAACGAACGAAGCCGCGCCGACTGCTAAGGCAGAACCAAGCGCAGAGGCCGCTACGGATGATTCCATTAAGTGGGATGAGGTTCGCGAAATAAAGGTCCGCGTGCCGATCAAAAACGGCGCGGAAGAAAAAGAAATTGAAGCGTCGCTCGAAGAATTGCGTCTTGGCTACATGCGCCAAGACGATTACCAGCGCAAGACCCAGGAAGTCGCACGGGCGCGAGATCAGCATCAAACGGAATTGCAAAAGGCCATCGCGCTGGAACAGCAGCGCGTGTCGCAACATCTAAAGACCTACGAGGCGACGCTTAACAGCATCGCCATGCAGGAATTTCAGAATGTCGATTGGAACCGCCTAGCGGCGGATGACCCGGCGGCATTCGTGCAATTGTCACATCGCGCAAACCAGATTCGCACCGCGATGGGCAACGTAAAGCAGCAATTACAAGCAGTCGAAGCCCAGAAGAAAGCGGCGGAAAACCAGCAACGCGCCCAAGCCATTGCGCAGGCAGCCGAGCAGTTGAAGGCCGAGATTCCAAACTGGGGCGAAGAGCTGCAAACAGCGCTCGTAAAAACGGGTTCCGCTATGGGATTTACCCAGGAAGAACTATCGGGCGTTCACGATCCGCGCTTTGTGAAGTTGCTATTGAAAGCACATCAATTTGATGGGTTTTCGGCAAAGGAGTCGCTAGCAGAGAAGAAGGTGGCCGACGCGCCAAGGGTATTAAAACCCAGCGCACCGCAGAGCAAAGGCACCGGCTCGGCTCAGGCAGACGCGCTCAAGGCAAAGATCAAAAAGAGTGGCGGCACGGATAAAGCCGCTGTTGAGGAATTTCTCAAAATCAGATTACGAAGGAGCTAAACATGGCCGTCCCCACTGGAACATTTCAAACCGCGCAAGCCATCGGCAACCGCGAGGATTTGGAAGATATCATTTACGACATCTCGCCCACGGAAACCCCGTTTGCGACGATGATCGCCAAAGGCAAAGCCAAGGCGACCTACCACGAGTGGCAAACCGATACGCTCGATGCAGCGGCAACTAACTCCGCAATCGAAGGCGACGACGCCACCACGCTGACCGCGACGCCTACCGTTCGCCTGCGCAACTATTGCCAGATTCTCACCAAGACGGTGCGGGTATCCGGCACGCAAGAAGCCGTTGACAAGGCGGGCCGTGATTCAGAGATCGCCTACCAGACGCGCAAGCGCATGGAGGAATTGAAGCGCGATCTTGAATATGCCATGGTGCGAAACCAAGCCAGCAGCGCGGGCAACGGTTCGAGCACTTCGCCGCGTATGGCCGGAATCGAATCGTGGTTGACTACGAATCGAACTTCTGTTGGAACCGGCACGGCGCAGACGACGCCCGGATATTCATCCGGCACGGTGGCATCGCCTACGGACTCCACGGTTGCGGGAACGTTGACCGAGGCTAATCTGAAGAAGGTGATTCAAGAGGTTTGGACCCAAGGCGGCGATCCCAAGGTGTTGATGGTGGGGCCTGCGACCAAGGGCAAAATCTCCGGTAGCTTTAACGGGGTGGCGACGCGTTACCGCGATGTGGCGGCGGGTAAGCAGGCACAGATTGTTTCCGGGGTTGACCTGTATGTGTCTGACTTCGGCAGCCATCGACTGGTGCCCAATCGGTTCATGCGAGATCAAAACATCCTGGTGTTGGACATCGAATACTGGTCGCTCGCGCGGCTGCGTCCTCTCAAGATGTGGGATTTGGCAAAAACCGGCGATTCCGAAAGGAAGCAAATGCTGATGGAATGCACGCTCGTTTGCAAGAACGAGAAGGCCAGCGGCAAAGTCGCGGATATCAATCCGGCGCTGTAGTAGGTGCGGGGGCTTCGGCCCCCGCCTTAATTCGGGTAGATGACATGAGAATTATTAGCGTGGACAACTTCACCGGGATTACCCGGCGAGGGGAGTACAACTGGCTGACTGGTGAATGGACGGAAAGCGCCCATGCCGACGCCGAGCCAAACATCGAATATTCGCGAGCCCTGCAAAACGATCCAGAGTATTGGAAAGAGGGCGTGGAAAACGACATGGCGCACTACGCCCACATACCCAATATCTTGCTTGAGAAATGGGCGGCGGAAGGCGTTGACATTAACGACAATCAAGCTCTTTTCGATATGGTCAATAAGGCCGAATACGCTTACTTGAAAACAACGACGAAGCGTGAATCCGGTCGAAAATAAATTAACGCTGGCGCATGGGATCGCGCAGGCGGGGGATATCGACAGAGCAAGCCGGATGGTGTCGGAGGTGTTGACGGAAAACCCGGACAACCCCAAGGCGCTATCCGTGATGGGTTGGATTTACATGCAGGTCGAACGGTTCGGTGTGGCGCGTGTGTTGATGGAAAAAGCCGCGTCAATTGTGCCGATGACTGAGATTTACAACAACCTTGGCATGTGTGAAATGGGGTGCCTGCGCTGGGATGAGGCCGAGCGATGGCTGCGGAAGGCGTTGCGTCTGGACCCAACAAACAGCGCGGCCATGAACAACATGGCGCTGGTGTGCGTGAATAAATGCGAACCAGGCGTAGCGCTGGAATGGACAAAAAAGGCACGCAAGCTGTGCGGGGACGATGCCGCGCTTATGGAGACTTACGGCTACGCCAATCTGATGCTTGGGAATTGGGAGGAAGGCTGGACGGGGTTCGAGGGCGGCTTAAATGGTAAGGTCCGCGTTCCCAGGCGCTACCAATATGAGCCATATTGGGACGGCCAGCCGGTCGAAACGCTGGTGGTTCGTGGCGAGCAGGGCATAGGCGACGAAATCAGTTTTGCGAGCCTATACGGCGATGTGGCGCAGCGGGCTACCAGGGTAGTGATTGAATGTGATCGTCGCCTGGAGGGGCTGTTTAAGCGATCCTTTCCATATCCTGTAGTTGGGACGCGATTCCAGCAGGAAACGCCATGGTTGGAGGGGCTGAAAGTGGACGCGCATACGCTTTCAGGGTCGCTTTGTAGGTATTTCAGAAATCGGACCGAGGATTTTCCGGGCGCTCCGTACTTGGTGGCGGACCCGGAGCGGCGCTTGCAGTGGCGGGCGTTGCTGGATTCGCTGGGGAGAAAACCAAAAATAGGCATCGCGTGGACCGGCGGGAAGCACGGCACGCACACGGCAAGGCGCAGCGTTGAGCTAAAAGCGCTGTTGCCGATTCTGCGGACGGATGCCGAGTGGGTAAGCCTGCAATACAAAGACCCACGCGCCGAAATTGCGGAATTTGAAATGCAGCACGGTATCAAAGTGCATCACTGGGCCAGGGCTTGCGAGACCAATGATTACGACGATACGGCGGCGCTGGTGGCCGAGCTTGATCTTGTTATCTGCGTACAAACCGCTGTAGTTCATCTCGCGGGCGCGTTGGGCGTGCCGTGCTGGGTGATGGTGCCGAGCAAGCCTTTTTGGCGTTACGGCCTGAGCGGGGATTCTATGCCGTGGTATCGGTCAGTGAAGTTGTTTCGGCAGCGCGGCGGTGATTGGGCCGGAGTAATGAACAAAGTGGCAACCGAGCTAAAGGAAGTGCATGGACCCCTACGCAACGCATCTTGAGGTGTTAATTGGCACGGCGGCAATGACAGAAGGCCCAATTCTTGAGTTGGGATGCGGGCACTACTCAACACTGCCACTAGCCGCGCTTGCAGCGGCGCAGAATCGACAGTTCAAGGCCCAAGCTTCAAACAGGGAATGGGCCGCGCAATTTGGTGAGCTAGTCGAAGTGGTGGACTGGAATGCCTGGGTGCCGCCGTTACCTGATGGTGGCGGCAAGTGGGGGATGGTGTTCTTGGACTCGGAGGAGGCCGTTAGAGATCGAGTGAAGCGGCTGCCGATCCTAGCGGACATCACCGATACGGTTGTCATGCATGACGCCAACGTAGCCTATGGCGTGCCTGGATTTAAGGATTTGATCGCCAAGTACAAGCAATGCCTGATGTTCCGGCGCTACGTTCCGTGGACGGCTTGCTTGCATGTTTGACGTTATTTGCGTGCTTCGTTCAGGCGGAATATATGACGCCGAATGGGTGCGTAAGTTACGCGATGGTGTTGCCAGGAATCTAAACGTCCCGCATCGGTTCCGGTGCCTGTCTGATGTCGAAGTTCCTTGCGAGCGTGTGGCACTAAAACATGACTGGCCGGGATGGTGGTCAAAGATCGAGTTATTCAGGCCCGGAGTGATTGAGCGGCCAACGATCTATTTTGACCTGGATACCGTGATAACCGGGCCTCTCGATGAGGTCGAATCATTGCCGTATGACTTCGCGGCGTTGAGAAACTTTCACATGCCGGAAATGATTGGCTCCGGCGTGATGTGGTTCAACAAAGTGCCGCACCAGGTGTACGAACGCTTCGCGGCATGCCCCGAAGATTTCATACTGTTTCACGAAATATACAAGAGCGGACCATACCTCGGCGACCAAGCCTTTATATGGGATTCGATGCTGCGCGAGGTTCCAAAATTAACGGACTCGTTCAAGCGAATTCGATCTTACAAATACCACTGTAAGGAAGGGTTGCCGGAGGATGCGAGCGTGGTTTGCTTCCACGGCAAACCACGCCCACCAGAGGTTAAAACGGATTGGATGATGGAGCATTGGCGATGAGCATTACCACGCACACGGAACTAAAAACAGCCGTCAAGAACTGGCTAAATCGCGGGACAGAGTTGGATTCTTATCTTGATGATTTAGTGCTGTTGGGCGAAAAACGCATCTACCGGGATTTGCGCGTGCGCGCTATGGAAGAGTCTCTATCGGTTGTGATTGCTTCCGGCGTGGCGGCCATTCCTGCGGATTACGTTGAATTGAAATACGCTTACATCTCCGGGACGCCAGTTCAGCCGCTAGAGAAACGCAACGCGGATTGGATCATTCAGCAATTCCCAACGCGAAGTAGTGATGGCAAACCATCGTTTCTCGCGGAAGATGGGTCGAATTTCATCTTCGGACCCTATCCAGACAGCGCGTACACGGTGGCGGGTATGTACTACAAGCGGCTGCCTGCACTTGCCAGTTCAACTAATACGATATTCACCGCAAATCCGGATTTGTACCTTTGGGCGGCGCTTTCGGAATCCGCCATATTTCTAAAGGCCGCTGACGTTCGTGTTGCCGTTTGGGAGGCGAAGTATCTTCAGGCAAAGAATCAAATTCAGGGGGAATATAACCGCGCCAAATTTTCGGGCGGATCGCTGCGAATGGTTGCGGCGTGAGGCCGACAATCGAATTTGCCGATTGGTTACCAGATCAAGCGGCGCTTGGCAATATTGGACTTGAGGCTAAGAACGTTATTCCATGGGATCGCGGGTATAAGTCGTTTCCAGCCGCCGTCACATACTCCGATGCGATCTCGGCCCGTGCCCAAGGCGCTTTCGTTGCTAGGGACAATGCGGGAACTGTCTACAACTTGGTTGGCGATGCGACCAAGCTTTATCAGCTTTCTTCCGGGGTCGCGTATTCAGACGCTTCGAGGACATCTGGCGGGGCCTATGCAACATCTGCGGATGAGTGGTGGCAGTTTGTGCAATGGGGCAATACCGTCATTGCCAACAATTACACGGATTCCCCGCAAGTTCTGACATTAGGCGGAAGCAACTTTTCAGCACTGAGCGGCAGCCCGCCAAAGGCTCGCTATTCAGCGGTGGTTAAAGATTTTTTGGTGTTTGGTAATGTGAATTCTGGCGGGACGGCGTACCCCAATCGCGTGCAGTGGTCAGGTATCAATAACGCCGAGTCGTGGACTGTTTCAGCGGCTACGCAGGCCGATTATCAAGACCTGCAAGGCGATGGCGGCTGGGTGCAAAAAATCATCGGCGGCGAATATGGCCTAGTGTTTCAGGAGCGCGCGATATGGCGTATGTCCTACGTTGGCTCGCCTGTTATTTTTCAGTTTGATTTAATCGAACGAGCTAGAGGGGCTTACGTTCCGCAGAGTGTTATCGGATGGGGAAACATGGTGTTCTTCATTGCGGACGATGGCTTTTACATGATTCAAGGCGGTGCGGGCGCTGTTCCGATTGGCGATGGAAAGGTTGATAAATACTTTTTAGCCGACGTTAGAACGGAATCGTTTTACCGAGTAAATGCGGTTATTGATCCGGTTAATAAGCTGGTGATATGGGCATATCCAGGCGCAGGAAGCATATCGGGGACGCCGAACAAGCTGATTATTTTCAATTGGTCAAAAAACAAATGGGCGCGCGTTGAAGTTGATACGGAATGCTTGGTTCAGTACGCGGCCATTTCGTACACGCTTGAGCAGTTAGATTCAATAAGCGCGAGTTTGGATGCGCTTTCTGTCTCGCTTGATTCTCGCGTATGGACCGCCGGATCAAGATCGTTGGCCGCATTTAATACGAGTCATAGGCTGGTGACGTTCTCGGGCACGGCAATGGACGCCACAATTGATACTGGAGAAGTGGCGCTTGAAAAAGGTGGGCGCTCAGATGTCACCAACGTTGAACCGCTGGTAGATGGTGCGACTGCAAGCGTTTCCGTTGGCGAACGAAATAAGCTTTCCGATGCGGTTTCATTTCAAACCGCGGTTTCTCAAAATGCATTCGGTGATTGCCCGGTGAGAAGTAACGCCAAATTCCACCGGTTTCGCGTGACTACATCCGGGGCGTTCAATTTTGCGCAAGGTGTTCGCGTCGATCACGAAGCGAGCGAGGAGCGGTAATGGGTTCTCTGGCTGACGCGTCAGGGATTAAATACCCTGGGGTGCCAACTTCGCTAGGCGATCAAGAGCAATGGTTGCGCTTAATCGCCGTAACGCTGAATAACGTACTGCAAGGAAAGTTGCTTGCAACCGGGGCCGTGACGTTGGGGGCAAGCGTTGGCAGTACAACGCTAACAGATTCGCGTATTGGGCCGAACAGTTTCATTGCATTTATGCCAACAACGGCAAATGCAGCAACAGAAATTGGAGCGGGGACACTTTACGTTTCTGCGAGGACAACGGGGATTGCGACATTGACGCACGCAAATAACGCGCAGACGGATCGCGTATTTACTTACTTGGTGATTGGATAACGAATGAGCTTACCCGAAGGACTGCGCGTTATCAAAACCCAGGAATACCAGGATGACGGTTCCTGGGGTGGTTGGGTGCCCGTCGAAAGGGTGATGGACGATCAAGGGCGGGAATACTCGCTCAGGGGCGGGCAGTGGCAACGACTACTTTCGTACGGAGCTATGGATGAAGATGGTGCATATACGCCGCCCCAATGGGAAACGTATGCGCCCCCAGCCGCGCCAGCGCCATGGTATGACCAATACAACACCGATTTACTGAGTCGTGTCCCCGAGCAAATCGAGGGTCCGGGTGGTGGTGGGCAGAATTCAGAGGGAGATATCCTTTCTGGCCCGATGGTAGATAACCCGGTACGTGAACAGATGGAGCAAATATTAGGTTCACTCCCCGGTCTTTCTGGGCTGGAAAGCGTTGGGCCAGTGGCGCATCCATCAAGCGGTATCCCCATCATGGGGGCGCAGCAATTGCGCGATCCAGCAACGGGCAATGTTTATAACGCGTACTCCACCGGCCAAGAATGGGGGATAGGTTCTGATGGCGGCATCCAGGGGATGTCAAATCAGCGAGACATTCATCAGGTAAGCGACGCGTTGCAAGGTTACTGGCGCGATGACAGCGGTACGCCACACTTGCTTACCGAAGCAGTTCAGCCGAACTTAAATACCATTGCGCCGTACCACGATGATTTTGGTATTACGGATGCCTGGATCGACCTTGCGCCGGTTTTATTACCCCCAATTGGCGGCGCATTTATGAGCGCGTTTTCCCCGGCTGCTGGGGCGGCAACAATGGCCGCTGGCGAAGGCGCGGCATTGGCGGGAGGCGAACTTGCGGGCGCGTATGGAGCCAGCGAGGCGGGTCTTACCGCCGCCCAAATAGCTGATGGAACGTTGGCGGGAGCAGCATCTAGTACGCCATGGGAATCGGTTGTTAATTATTTGCAAAACGTTGCCAATAACCCCTTGCCATTAATTGAATCCGCCGGTAAGCGAGCGCTAGTCAATGCGGGGCTACAAACGGCAGCGGGCGGCGATGTTGACCTTGGTGGTCTTGTTGCCAGTAGCACGCTAGGAGCCGGTCTAGGTGCGGCTGGAGGGGCGTTAGGCTCGGGTTTGCAAGCCGCTGGGTTTCCAGATGGTCTAGCGAATTTCGGCGGGAATGCCATCGTGCAGACGGCGATGGGGGCGAATCCAGAAAACATTGCTATGAGTGGCGCAACGGGCGCGTTAGGAAATTTGATTGACGCTGGCGCTAGAGATATGGGGATTCCAAGCGATTTCGTTGGGCCGCCCACTGCCGCATTCATGGCCGGACTAACTGGTGGTGATCCGCTGTCGGCTGCAATTGGCTCGGGTGTTAATACGCTTTTCGGCAGCGGCATGAATGCCCTGGGTAATGCGTTTCCCAATGCGCCGATCACCTCGGGTATGACCGCTACCGGGCCTGCTGAACAAGTGGCCGGAACATCAGAGGATGCGCCGTTAGATCAATGGCAAGCGAGCGCCGATCAGGGTGACCGTGACGCAACAACAAGCAATTATGCTTCGCAAGGAGAGCAAATGGACGACTGGATTAGCAATTTGTTCGGATCGTTGGATGAGCTTTACGGCAACCAGGATATGTCGCAATTGGATTTTAGCAATCCCGCTGATTGGGGAATGGCTGGTCCCGATCCGACAACCCAGCTCTATCTTGACAACATGGCGTTGTACGGCAATCAAACCCCGCAACAGCTATTCGACGGCGATATTCTCAATCAGCCGGTGTTAGATGGCTCAGGAAATCAAATTGCACAACCGCAATCTGGCTTCATGGGCAGCAATGTTTATGGTTCCGTGCCGTCAATTCTTGGCGCTATTGCTAAAGGCCAATTACCCGCAAGTGTGTTGACGGGCGGTAATGTGCAGGGTGCTGGGGCCGCTAATGGTGGCGGTGCGGCTGCTGGAGGTGGCGTGCTTGGCAACGCGGCAGCAGGCGGGAATGCTGGACTTAATGGGCTGCTGCTCCCGCTGATTGGCGGGTTGCTCGGAGCTATGGGTGGATCGCAAAAACCGGCGGGAACCACGACCACGGTGAACGACATCCCTGAATGGCAAAAGCCTTACGTTACCGGCGCGTTTAACGCGGGGAAAACGGCGCTGGACGATGCGCAAGCCGCCTATGCCGCGCAGCAGCCGATGAATGCCGCCGCCGGGTCGCATCTTCGTTCGACGATTGCGGGGGATTACCTGAACAATAACCCGTACCTGGATGCCACTTATAACAAGGCCGCGAATACCGTTTCTAACCGCGTTAATTCGCAGTTCTCGGCGGCTGGGCGTTATGGGTCTGGCGCACATACCGGTGTTCTTACTGAGGGATTGGGAAATCTGGCAACCGATATCTACGGCGGGAACTATCAACAGGAACGCCAGCGTCAATTCGCCGGGTCACTCGCTGCGCCAAGCTTTGGGCAGGGCGTGACACAAAGCGCCTTCGCGCCAGCGCAGGGCTACGCGAACATCGTTCGGCAGCCGGTGGGTAATACGCAAACGCAACCGTACTACCAGAATCAATGGGGCAGCGCGCTATCCGGGTTGCTCGGTGGCGCGGCTCTGGGGAGGATTTAGCATGGAAGGATTGCTCGGCACGAAACCCATTGACCCGATGACACAAGGGCTGTTATCGGCGGCGTTTGCTGGGTTAGCCGCATCGGGGCCGTCACGAACGCCCGTAGGGCTGGGGCAGGTGATAGGCCAAGCGGGTATGCAGGGAATGAATCAATTCGGACAAGCGCAGCAAGCGCAGATCGCGAATTCTTTGCAATCGTTGCAAATCCAGAGGGCGCAAGAGGAAATGGCCCAAGCCAAACGCCAGCGCGACGCGATTCAGGCTTACGGGAACTCGTTGCCGGAAGTGGAACGCCCGCAATTCATGGCCAATCCATCCGCTTACCTTCAATCGAAAGCAAAGGCAGCGGAACCCTACAGCCTGCGCCCAGGCGAGCAGCGATTTATGGGGAATCAGCCGGTCGCATCAGCGCCAGAGGCTTTCACGTTGAGCCCAGGGCAGGCGCGGGTGAGTGGTGGAAATGTGGTCGCGGCATTGCCTGAGCGCGCGCAAACGGAAAGCGATGCTACGGGCATTCGCCGTTACATCACTGGGCCGAACGTCGGACAGGCGGTGCCGGGATTCGATTCGATGAAAGCGCCTGAAGGATTTTCGCGCGGCCCCGATGGGCGGCTGGTTATTGATCCTGGATATTTGGCCGGACGCAGGGAAATCGCGCGAGCTGGAGCCACGCGGGTTAATACGCCAGTGACGATCAGGCAGGAAGGCGAGGAATCGAAAACCGTTGGCAAATTCTTTGGCGAGCAATACGGTGATATTCAAAAGGCCGGATTCAACGCGGCCACTACGATTGCAAAATTAGATCGGTTGCAATCATTGCTTGATGGGGTTGCCACCGGAAAATTAACGCCGGCCGCCACTGAAGTTGCGGCGCTAGGCGAAAGCCTTGGCATTAAAGTTGACAAGAATCTAGGCGCGAAGCAGGCGGCGCGCGCACTTGCCAATGAAATTGCGTTAGAGCTTCGCAACCCATCCGGCGGCGCTGGCATGCCGGGCGCGCTATCTGATAAGGATCGCGAATTTCTTGCGGCGATGACGCCTAATTTAGCAACAACGCCAGAAGGGAATAGATTGTTGATTGAAACGCGTAAAAAAATCGCGCGCAGAGATCAGGAGGTTTCTCGTCTTGCTGCGCAGTATCGGAGAAAGAAGGGAAACATGGATGAGGGCTTCTATGATGAGCTTGCGCGGTTCTCAGCCGCCAATCCTCTATTCCCATCCGTTGAGAATGCCGCATCAACAGATCAAGCGGCGCCGTCTCGCGCGTTGACCGGGCAGCCGCGTTTCCTGGGGTATGAGAATGCGGCGCCGTCTCGCGCGTTGACCGGGCAGCCGCGTTTCATGGGGTATGAGAATGCGGCGCCGTCTCGCGCGTTGACCGGGCAGCCGCGTTTCATGGGGGGGCAATAATGCCAGTTGCTCGGTTTGAAATGCCGGACGGCCGCATTGCGCGCTTTGAGGTGCCGGATGGAACGACGCCCGAGCAAGCGCAATCGATGATCGCTGCGCAATTCGCGCCCAAGGGGCGCATGCCGGATGCTCTCGACAATCCCAATATGGCCACCGATGGTATGAGCGGGTTTCAGAAAGGCGCGGCGGGGCTGGGGAAATCCATTATGGATACCTGGCGCGGGTTGGGCCAGCTTGTGGGCGCGGTTTCTGCCGATGATGTGAAATCATCGCGCCAGCGAGATCGAGCATTGATGGATACTGGCGCAGGCATGGCCGGGAATATCTTTGGCAATGTCGGCATGGCCTTAGCCCCAGGCGGCGCGCTAAAGGGCGTTGGAATGGCCATGCGTGCGGCGGGCGCACCGTCTGCCGCTGGGGTGTCCTTATTGGGCGGGTCGTTGATGGCCCCTAAAACGATTGGCGGCGCGCTGGGGGTGGGCGCGGGAATGGGCGCGATTCAACCCGCAGAGGATTGGACGGAGCGCGCTGGAAACGCCACGTTAGGCGCGTTGGCCTCCGCTGTGGTTCCAGGGCTATTGCGCGCTGGATCGACGCTCAAGGCGTCTGTGGAGCCGTTCTATCAATCGGGGCGCGATCAAATTCTATCGCGGGCGATGCGAGAGGCGGCGGGCGGGACCCAGCATGCTGATGATGCGCTCGCAAAACTACGCGCAGCGGCCCAGCCTGCCGTTGGTCCGTTTCGCCAGGGTGCGGAAAAAACGGTCATGGGTGAATTGGTGCCGGGATCATTGCCCACGACCGCGCAGGCAGCCGGCAATCCAGGGCTGGCGGCGTTGGAGCGCGCCGCCAGCGCGACCAATCCGGCGGTGACGGTTGATCGCACCGCGCGGCTGGCGGCGCAGAACGATGCGCGCATCGGCGCGATTCAGAATATGGCCGGGTCGGATGGCATGCGCGAATTCGCGAGAACGGAATTGCAATCTACGGCCGATGATCTATACAAACAGGCATTCGATAAAGGCATGAACCTCGCGCGCGACTCCGCCACCGGAAGGATGCTATCCAAGGCGCAGCAAGCCGCGCGCAAAGGTGAAATCACCAAACTGATGAAAAACCCGTACATCGCCGAAGCAGCGGATGACGCGCGCAAGCTGATGCAAGGCAGTTTCAAATCTTCCGATGATGCGTTAGGGTCCGTCGAGGGTTTGCACTTTGTCAAAAAAGCGCTTGATGACAAAATTGCTAAATCTGTTGGAAACGAGCAGCGCATCATCATCGGCGCACGCGACAGATTATTAACATCCATTGACGCACTCTCGCCGGAATATTCATCCGCCAGAGCGGTGTTTCGCGACATGGCAAAGCCCGTGAATCAGATGGATACGGTGGCAGAGATCGCCAAACGATCCATCACTCCAAAAGGTGAGATGACCTTTAATAAGTACGCTCGCGCGTTGTCAGACGATTCGGCTGCATCCGCCCAAGGCTTCAAAAAAGCAACGCTTGAGGGCACGATGACCAACGAGCAGATGAACATTCTTAACGCGATAAAGGATGATCTTGCGCGGGCGGATTTCGCGCAAAACGCGGGGCGTGGCGTTGGATCAGATACCGTTCAAAAACTGGCGCACAGCAACATTCTGAATCAAGCCGGGGTGCCGACGTTTCTAAAAAACTTTGCGCCATCGCAGGTGGCGGGAAACCTGCTAGCGCGGGGCGGCGATCTGGCCTATAGGAATATGAATGAACGCATGAGCGAGCAGCTTGCCCGCGCAATGCTGGACCCTGCGACGGCGGCGAGTTTGTTGGGCGTTCGTCCAAATCAAACGCTCTCTTTGCTTGGTAATGCCGCCGCGCGTGGTGGTGCAAGCCTGGGGATGATGACGCCTGGATTGCTAAACGCGCAAAAGCAGTAGCCGTTTTAATTTTCCTTCCGGCATCCACTTGATGACCGCGTACCGGATGGGAAGAAGAACGCAGGCTAGCACGAGGAAATAGACGATTGGCCTAACGACCATTGCAATAGCGAAGCTCATTTAAAAATCATAACACCAGCCGCCTCCGGGCGGTTTTTTGTTTCTGGAGCCTGATATGTCTCTAAAAAACTGGTCTACAACGCCGTCCAGTAATGCGACGGTGGATAGCATTAACTTCGCCGAGGGGCAAGCCCCCAGTAGTGTGAACGATTCCGCCAGGGCACTAATGGCCGACGTTCGTGCAGCACTCTATACAAAGGGTTCTGATATTGCCTCGGCGACGACCACGGATTTGGCGGCGGCATCCACGGAGGGTTTGTTTCATGATGTTACCGGCACCACGACAGTTACCGGACTGGGAACGGTGGCCGCTGGCGTGTGGAAAGTTATTAAATTCGAGGGAGCGTTGACCCTTACCCACAATGCCACATCTTTGATCTTACCGGGGGCGGCCAACATCACTACGGCGGATGGTGACGTTGGTATTTTTGTTTCCGAGGGTAGCGGGAATTGGCGCTGCGTTAATTATCTCGCGGCCACTGGCAGGCCCATTATTCAGAGTTTGCTTGATTCCGTTTTCCGCATTCTTGACAACTTAGACGCGACCAAGATAGCGGCATTTGAGTGCTCAGGAATCAGCGCGGGGACGACACGGACATTTACTTTGCCGGATGCATCAGGGACGATTGCGTTACTTGGTTTGGCTCAGACTTTCAGCGCCCTACAAACCTTCTCCGCAGGCATTGCCCTATCCGGCACCGCAAGCAACGTAACGCTAGGCGCGAACTACATCAGCTACGGCGGCACGGATGCTGGGATTAGCTTGGATGCTAGCAATAATGTGATGATGAGTGCAAATCTCACTGCACCAGGTCTCATTAAGAGCACACGCGATTCTGTGGGATTCCAGACTATCCCAGCAACTGCAACTACATCTGCTGTTCTCATGTTTCAAAATGGCGGTGGCTCTAGCTATTTAGGAATTGAAAACTCCGCAGGGAATGGCTTTTTTACCAGTGGCAGTAGTGCCTACGATAGTTTTATGGCGTTTCCATCTAGTAAAGCCTTCTCAGTCGGTGTTGACGGCGGCGCAGTGGTACAGCGTTGGACATCCACGGGAACCTCAGTCACCGGCACACTGAGTAGTACTGGCAATCTCACCGTAAGCGGCACGGGGACGATAGCAGGACATGGCACGACGGCGAGCGCCGCTAATACATACATCGATTCATCCACCGGGTTGATCTCGCGCAGTACGTCTGCGATGAAATACAAGCGCGATGCAGAGCCAATCAATTCAGATGTGGCGAGCAAGGTTCTCTCACTTAAACCTATTTGGTATCGATCAAATACGGAGCTATGTGTCAATGACAATCCGGCGCATAGCTGGTACGGGTTAGGCGCAGAGGAGGTGGCGGCTGTCGATCCTCGTTTTGTGTTTTTTGGCTATGACGCAGACGATTACGAGGATGTGACAATTGATGAGCGGGTTGAGGTGCCATTGATGGAAACCGAAATGGTGCCGTTCAATCGTATAGAAATGCGTGATGGCTTGCCCACCCTAATCACTGGCACCGAGCCTGTAAAAAAGCAAAAAACTCAGCCTGTCGCGGTGGTGGATGAGGCGGGCAACGACGTGTTTGAAGATCAGAGAATCGAGAACGAGGATGGCGGCGTGACCGTGAATCGCGTTCAACTATTCCATGATGTTCCGCAGTTCACGACTGAAATTAAAACGCGCACCGAGCGGCGATTAAAGGCGGGGGCTGTAAAAAGACCGCAAGGTGTGGATTACGCCCGTTTGATTGTTCCTCTCCTGCCAAAACTAAAAGTGTTGCTAGACCCGTAAAGGATTCGCCATGAAAAAAATTATCGTGTTGTGCGTGTTTCTCTCGGGCTGCGCTTCAGGGCCAGTGGTGTGGATTCAAACTCACGCGGCGGAAATCACTGCGTTTTCGATGGTCGCTGGCGCTACGTCTGCTGGAATATCAGCTATCAATGCGGGCATTGATTTGAAGCAAAATTTAGAAGAAGAAATCAAGAAATAGCATTGGGGTCGCGGCCTACGCTTATTACTGCACCCGCAAGGGAAGCCAATAAAAACAATAGGACATAAGAGCATGCAATGGCCAAACGAAACCAATTTACCAGTAGTTCACATGTGGACAGCGAGATATTGCATTCGCTGGTACTACTCCGCGTTTTTCTGTCTGTACGGGATTTTGCTGCTATTGCCGGGAGAAACCTTTGGACAGGGGCGCATGGGCTACACGTACATGGCAGAGCTAGCGCCAGAAGTCGCCTGGGGATGCTGGATGTTCTATCTCGGATTGGTGGGCTTTTATGGCGTGTTGCGTCGTGGTTGCAATGCTCATATTTTCGGATTTGCAAACTTTGTTTTAGGTACGGCAACAATGTGGTGGCTCGCCGTCACTCCTTTTGTGAGCGCGTGGCAGATAGGGTATGTCCCGGCGGCGGTTTCGGATTCTCTGGTAACGGCCATTGCCTTTACGTGGTGCGCGTTGAAATTGCCAATCCGCCGAAGGGAATTTGACAATGGACGCGCTCATCAAGCTCCTATCTGACCCTGCCAATGCGGGCGGGGCGGCGGCTGTCGTTGCGGGAATTATCGTCGTGTTTGTGCAGCTAAAAAAACTGATCCGCCAAGACCGGGGCGAATCAACCGTGGATATGACCTATCAAGGAATTTTGGTAACAATCACAAAGCAGCATGAGGAATGTTTGAAACGACACCAGGAATGTGAATCTCGGGCTAATTCGCTGGAAATGCGCGTTCAGGTATTGGAGCAAAAAAAATGAAATCAATCCTTTTGGTTTTATTGCTATCGGGTTGCGCTCAGGGATTCGCCGGTGTTTGCGCATTCCGCGCATTAGGGCAATCTGAACAAGGAATTAACTTTATGACCGTGAATTGTCGGCCAAATGAAAACGAGTAAAAAAGGTATTGCGCTAATCAAGGAATTCGAGGGTTTGCGCCTAAAAGCCTACAAGGACATTGTGGGCGTACCGACTATTGGCTACGGGAGCACCCATGGCGTAACGATGGGCGACGAAATCACCGAAGAAGAAGCGGAGATATTACTTCTAGAGGATTTGCGCGAGTACGAGGATTGCGTCAATCAGTATGTGACCGTGCCTATAACGCAGGAGGAATTCGACGCCTTAGTGTCCTTTGCCTATAACCTGGGATGCGGGGCGCTACGTGGTTCTACGCTGTTGCGGCTTTTAAATGCTGGGAATAAGGAAGCGGCAGCGCAACAATTTAAGCGGTGGAACAAGGCCGGGGGGGTTGAGGTTGCGGGGCTTACTCGCCGCAGGGTGGCAGAAGCAAATCTATTTATGGAGGCGTGATGAACCCATTACTTATCGGCCCACTGGTAGACGTTGGCAAATCTCTGATCGAGCGCCTATTCCCGGACAAAGAAAAGCAAGCCTCAGATCGAGCCAAGGCCGAAATGGAGCTAATAGCCCTTCAGCAAAACGGGGAATTGCAGCGGATTGGGCTTCAAATGTCGGCAATCGTGGCGGAAGCTCAGAGCGCCGATCCATGGACATCCCGCGCTCGCCCGAGCTTCATGTACGTCATTTATGCCATTATCCTGTTGGGCGTGCCGATGGGCGTTTTAAGCGCATTCCAGCCAGAGATAGCGGCTAGGGTGGCCGATGGCTTTCAGAAGTGGCTTGCAGCGGTTCCTAGCGAGCTTTGGACGCTATTCGGGGTGGGTTATCTAGGCTACACCGGGGCGAGAACGTTCGAGAAAGCGAAAGACAAGGCTTAGTTTCTGGCTTTTATTGCTTCGGCGCATCTAGTTAGAGCACTCACGTATGGCGTCCGCACAATACCTAGCACGTTCAGGACACTCGGGGTCATTCGCTTGGGCGTCGCATATCTTCGCGCATGCCTCGCGTTCTGCGGCAACAGCCGCTTGCCACGTTATCCATGCCGCGTGCGCCGCCATGAGCCGGTAATTACCACTTGGTCCGCGTTCTATAGCCTTCGGTGATTTTCCTTGATCGGAAAACCAATCCTCGAATTGCTTTCTCGCGTTCAACTATTCCTCCGCGCTGGCTAGACTTGGGCATTTCCTGGGCATTTCTTGTGGAGTGCTATGAGCCATGTGAGCGCGGCTCCCTATGAAAAACCGCATAATGGTGACATAGCATTCCACAAAATACGCTGGGCGCATGGGTTCGAGTCCCATCAGCCACCCCATATAACTGATTGATATTTCTGAGTTTCTAGGCATTTGTTATTTTCGTGGGCATTTGTTGGGTATTTAATGCGGTTTCCAGCTTGTCGATCTCCCGCGCATTCTGAGGCCCATCTAGCCACTTGGAGTAGATCCGCAGGAACATTTCAACCGAGTGCCCAAGTTGGCGAGCGCCGAATGCCGGGCAGGGTGGTAGCCTGAGAAATCGCCCACGTCCTCGCGCAGGACGTGCTTGTAGAGAAACACGATGGCGTTGAGTGCTTGGTTTTGCGTGGACGCGGATACCTCCCGCTCGCGAGCCAGGTGCGTGAGGAAGGCGCGCACTTTGTCTTGGTGGTCGCCCATGGGATGGTCTTTGCACCACTTGGCAAATCTAGCAATCCAATGAAGATAGGTTTTCTCGGTCTTGTAGGCCATGTGCTTGAATCGCAGCACATTTTTTGCGGCTTCGATGGTTTGGGCTAGGTTCATGGATTGTGATAGTTGCCGGTGGGCTTATGAATTACTGTTAGGTTGCATCATGCGAACAACCTTTCTTGGGCCTGAGCGCGGGAAATCCGCTCGCAGGCCATATCAAAATATTTTCGTTCTCGCTCGATTCCAGTGAATGATTTGCCAAGGTCAACACATGCAATAGCTGTCGTGCCTGTCCCCATGTATGGGTCTAATATCCGCATTGCCTTGGTTGCGCTTAACGCTTTCTTCGCCATTGAAATTGGCATTACAGCGGGGTGGTCTGCGTCTTTCCTGTTTGTTTGTTCAACCTGCCATACATCAGTTAGACAAGCTTCATTTTCTAGGCGCTCATCCCATTTTTTGAAGCACACAAGCATAATTTCGTGGACAGGAAAAAATCGCCTTTTGTCCACGTTCGCACCAGAACCTTTATTGATGATTACTTGCTGATGAATAACCCATTTTGTTTTTTGCATCCATTCCAACGGGCTGCTTAACCTGCCTCCGATAATTCTGTTTTTATGACTGTAAAAAAGCGGCCCATTAACAACATCGAAAACAGCATTCATCAATGTTATTTGGTCGTCTTTGTAATGGGCCTCATCCAAGCAATCTGAAAAATTTTCATATTTCCATTTGTTTGAATTTCCGTTGTGCATCTGGTGAAACCCGCCAAGGTTATAAGGTGGTGAAGTTAAACAAGCATCATGCGGCCCTATCTCTGCAATGATGTCGCGGCAGTCACCAAGATATAAGGTGCAATTCCCTATAATTTGCTTTTCCGCACTCATACCATGTACTCCCTTCCGCGCTTCGCCATCAGGTTCTCAATGCCAAAATGAAACAACGCAATCGCCCGGTAAAAATCAGCACCGCCCATGCCAAACGTCCTGATGTTTCCGTTTTCTTCCTCAATTACTAACGCGCCCATTTGCTGCTTTCCGAATGCGTTTTGCTCAATCTCGTCAGCAATGGCGCGAAGCACACCAGGAATGTCTTGTAAGGTGTTTTTCGGCAATTCATACAAAATCGCCATTTAGCGCCCTTTCCGCAATCGTTTGGACGATTAACTGATCCGTCTGCGTAATAATCTTTTGCAATGCTTCGCGCAATTTCTGCGATTCCAAAACATCCTTAACTGGAACAATCACAGACTGCTTTAACTTCAACTCCGTAACACAACCATTCTTGCCTGCGAATATCTCTGCAAGGGCGCGTGTTCCGTAGTGGCACGACCCGTATGCGTTCTCACCTTTCCAAACAACGCACTCCTGAACGACAATCCTATTCATCTTTCTCCGCCACTTTTCCCACTTTCGCCAGTTCCTTCAGCACCGGACACGTCGCGCAAACCGTCCTGCCATCGGGCAACTTGACCGGCGCGGTAGACACGTAAATGCAGCCTAGGCAGTCGGTCATTTCGGCTCCCATCAAACCATACGCGGCTAATCCCGCCATGCGTTCCGCTGATCTGCATTTCCGAGCCGGCCTTAGTTCGGTACTTCCCGTTTGGCAGCATAGAAATATGCCTCCTAACTCTGCGTCGGAGCCGACGCCTGTCGGCGCGGCTCAACGCTATCGTTAGGTTGCATCATGCGAACAACCTTTCTTGGGCCTGAGCGCGGGAAATCCGCTCGCAGGCCATGTCAAAATACTTTCGTTCAATCTCAATACCGACAAACCGCCTGCCGTGGTTTGCGCAAGCTATCCCTGTTGTGCCGCTACCCATGAACGGATCAAGCACAAAACCGTCCCTGTCTGTGCTTCCACATACCATTCGCTCCATGAGTCTTTCCGGTTTTGGTGTTGGGTGTTCCCCGGCAACAGGTCGTGCCATGCTCCACAAGTTGCCGTGTCGCTTCCCACGCAGCAGGTGCCGTCCTTTGTGCGAAAACAAGAAAATCTCCACCTGCCCACCCCAATCACCTTCAAGGTCTCCGCTCGTATGGTTCGTTTTGTCCCAGTAAATCGGCGTTTTTTTTGTCAGCCCTGCGCGGTCAATCGCCATCATCCAATCTGGCGCGGCATCCAAGCGCGTGGCGAGGTACATAGCAGCCCCTTCTTTCATCTTTCGAGCCACCATCCACACGGCCCAAAGTGGTGGGTTGTCATCGTTGGCAAGCATTGCGGGCGTCGCGCTTTTTTCTCTCCACCCTGTCACGTATGCAATTCCGTATGGTGGGTCGGTTATCACGGCGTCAAAAGTTTCGTCGGCCATCTGCGGCAGCACGTCCATTGCGTCACCGTGCCAAAGCTCCGCGTTTCCGATCATTACCTTTTCCGCCATCGTCATTCTTTCTTCGTAGTTGAATCGCAACCTAACAACCCGCTGCATGGGACCGCTTGCAGCGGCCCATGAGCGGGAGCGTTAGCAGTCAAAAGCCGCCATGCCATTGCCGCCACTGCTGGAACCTGACCGTTGCCGATTCCCCGCAGTCGTGCGGCTCTGTGCTTGTCCAATTTATCGGCCACCCGAGAAGCCACTCCGCAAACTCCGGGTTCAACTTCCCACATCCCATTGCTTTGGCTTCCTGTTCGTCTTTGCAAATCTCCAGTAGCTTCGCTCTCGCCGCCGATCCACCTCCCAAACCCACCGGCCCACCCGTCTGGTTTCCTTGCGCGCATGGCGTGGGCCACAATCCAGATTCGCTCTCTCGCGTGGGGGGCGCCGGCGTGGTAGGCTCCCAGCACACCCCATCGAGCGTCATACCCCAACTCGGCAAGGTCAGCGACAACCCGCTCAAGTCCTCGTCCCACAAGGAACGGTGAGTTCTCCACGAGTGCGTAGTCCGGTCGTACCTCACCGATAATTCGCGCCATCTCGAACCACAGGCCGCTCTTGTCCCCGTCAAGTCCTGCTGCGTTTGCGTTCGCTCGGCTGATGTCGGTGCAAGGAAATCCTCCGCTGACAACCTGCACCCGTCCGCGCCATTGGCAGCCGTCGAAGGTTCGCACATCGTCCCAAATTGGAAACCTTGGCAAACACCCGTCGGCTTGCCGTTGCAGCAGTACGGCGCGGGCGTAGGCATCAACTTCAACAGCGCAGCGGGTGCGCCATCCAAGGAGGTGCCCTCCCAGGATGCCACCTCCTGCCCCTGCAAATAATGCCAACTCATTCACTTTCTTCCTTTCCTGCGCCGTACCGCCAGCGCCGACTTTTCAAAAACTGCTAACACGTCGCTCAACCGGACTGGCGATAATGCCGCCAGCCGGTTAGC
>JAAOEI010000111.1_pt1 | contig 32201 bp, 44 predicted proteins | sample 7059261 | NCBI WGS metagenome assembly JAAOEI01 (sample SAMN14008812, study PRJNA610033) | viral metagenome | isolation source: viral particles filtered from seawater | place: China: Hangzhou Bay, Yangshan Deep Water Harbour | collected 2017-10-31 | reverse complement strand
ACGATGTGTACGGGGTGAGCCGGTGACGCTGCTGCTGCTGCTTACGAGTACCGGCAACCGGTACGAGGTTTCTGCGACCGCTGGAGCTTCTTCGGGGCTCCAGGCGAGCCTGTACCTCAGCACCAAGTCCGCGCAGTCCGCGGTCCCGGCCACTTCTTCCGCCGCCGCAGCGTTCGAGTCCCGCGCATCGGACCTTGCCGCCGCTGCGATTACCGCAGTCTCTTCCCTTGTCGCTGATCTCACCCACGCGACCGACAAGGCCGCGGAGCAGATCGATGTCACGACGGATCTGGTCGCGACGCTTCGTAACCAGACGGTCAAGCCGTCTGCGGCGGTCACCGCCGTTTCATCATTTGCCGCTTCGTTTGAAACACGCGCATCAGACCTCGCGGCTGCCCTGATCCCCGTAGTGACCGAGATGTTTGTCCGCATCCCACCGCGCTCCCTCGGGGGCGTTGCGGGTTCTGCCGCCGGCAGAAGCTCAACCGGTTCAGCAACAGGCGGCGCTCGAGGGACCGCCGGAACCGCAACCTCTGCACCTGGACGGTAAGGAACTATGAGTACCAACCTCAGCCCATCGCGCTACACCGGCCTCTACAAGGGCAAGGGTGACGCTCCCGGCGCTCTCATGCGGATGCTCGGTCAGGGGCGCGAGCTGGCAAAGATGGAGCGCAACCGCTGGCAGACGAACCGGTACATGTACCGCGGCGAGCAGTGGATGCGCGCTCGCCCTGGTTCCGGCTTCTCCTCCGGGCGTCTTGAACTTCTCATGGACTCACCTCGCGGTCGTCGCCGCGACACCTTTAACCGTCTGCGGCAGATGACCGATGGCCGTGTCGCGCAGCTCACCGCGCAGCGCCCGCCATATGAGGTCATCCCCCTCTCTCGCGAGCAGAACGCAATCGACGCGGCCCGCCAGGCGAGCAAGCTCATCGCCGCCAAGTGGGATGAGCGCGGCTGGAACGTCGGCGGCGCGATCCGCGACATGGCGCTCAATGGCGAGATCGACGGGATCAGTTACCTCCATGTCTTCTTCGACCCCGACGCCGGCGACGCATCTTTCATCCCGTTCACCGCCGACGGGCAGCCGGTCAGCAGCCGCGAGCAGTTCGAGGCGCTCCAGTCGGAAGACCCACAGGGCGAGACGCTCTGGTCGTACAAGCCGATGAAGCTCGGTGAGGTCGTCTGGCGGGTCGTGCGTCCGGGCGCGATCAGTGTCGACCCTTCCGCCCAGAACTGGGTCGACTGTCGCTGGGTGATCGAATCGCGTGTCTTCCCGAAGTCGGTGATTGAACAGCAGACCGGGAAGAAGATCGATTCCATCCTCAAGGAGTCGTCAGAGCGCGGCAACGGAAACTCGTCGATGTCCCGCGCTGACATTGCAGCGCCGATCAACCTGGAGGACGACGGAACCTCTTCCGGCAAGATCGTTCCCGGGCGCGATGAGTTCCTCGTCCATGAGGCGTACATCAAGCCCAACGCCGAATGGCCCAAGGGCTGCCACCTGCGGTTCCTTGACCGCGCCCCGAATGTGCCGCTCCTCATCGAGGAGTACATGGAGCAGAATCTCCCCTACCGCCCATTCAACCCCAAGCCCGACGGCGGTCACTTCGTCCGCGCCCGCGGCACGGTCGATGAACTGCGCCCGATCCAGCAGCGGTTCAACCGCATCCTGTCTCTCCTGCATGAGTGGCTTGAGCGCGTCGCGCGCCCGCCGATGATCGTTCCCATCGGGGCCGTAAGGAACCAGGAGATCTACAACGACAAGGGGCTGATCGAGGTTCACCCCATCGGTGACCCGCACTTCATGCCCACCCCGTCGGAGCCGGTCGCGGTCCTGACGCAGCACCTCCAGTGGTGCGTGCAGCAGATGTCGGAGATCGCCAACCAGTCGGACGCGACCCGCGGATTCTCCCCGGGGCAGGGTGTTGAGTCGGCTATTGCAATCCAGACCCTCGCGCAGAACTCTGAGACTCAGCTTTCCGGCACCGCCTCACAGGTCGCGTCCGCCGTTGAGTGGGGCCTGTCGCGGTCGCTCAAGCTTGTCTCCAAGCACTACGTCATGCCCCGCCTGGTGTCGTCTGGCGGTGTTGACGACACGGTGGAGCTTCGCGCGTTTGTTGGCTCTCAGATCTCCGGTGCGACCGACGTCAAGATCACGGCATCGATCCTCCCGAAGTCGCGCGCGCTCCAGTTCCAGACGCTTATGCAGCTCGCCCCGCTGGTCGGGCAGGACATCAGGCCGCATGTCGCGCGGTTCGTGGAGGGCTCCTACGACGAGTTCATCACCGCGGAGATGGCGCAGCGCAACCGTCAGAAGCGGGAGAACTCGTTGATCGCGGCCCTCGCGCAGTTCCCCCAGAAGGATCAGGTGTATCAGGACTTCCTCGCCGCGCAGTCCAAGTTCATGGAGGCTGCCCAGTTGGCGGCGCAGCAGGGCGTCGACCCGATCCAGCTCTTGGCGTCGCAGGGGATCCAGCCGCCTCAGATTCTCAACATGCTCCGCGATGCCGGCGTCCGCATCCCGCTTGTCGAGGATTACGACGACCACGCGCAGCACCTGCGGACCCTCGACGACTGGCGCCTCTCGGACGGCTTCGACGCCGTCCACCCGATGGTCAAGCAGGCAGCACGCGAGCATGCCGACCAGCACAAGAAGGCCCTGACGGGCCAGATGGTCGGGATCGGGAAGCAGATGCCGCCACCCGGCGCTGGCGCCGGCGGCTCGCAGCCTGCGCCCAAGGGGCAGCCCTCCCCACCGAAGCAGCCCGGCCAGGCACCGCAGTCTGGTGCCGGCCAGACGACAATGGCGATCACAGGAGCGAACTAAGTGGGAACCGACATCGCGCCCTCTGGCTTCGGTCAGGGGTTCTCGAAGGAGGTCGAAGCGATCCTTGAGGTCGCTGACCGCGGCCTCCTCTACGCACAGGAGGTTCGCGAGAACCTCCAGAAGGCCGGGATGATCATCTACGAGAAGATTGATCTCCCCGACGTCGACCTCCCCCCCGTGGATGACGAGTACCCGGAGGAGGACGACACGTTCACCGACGACACCGACGAGGAGGCTCCTGAGTGAGTACCGACTTCATCGACATGAACTCGGGGCGCGAGGAGCCCCAGCCTGAGCCAGAGGCTCAGGCCGAACCGCAGAACAACCCGTGGGAGCCGTGGCAGCAGGCAGGCTTCGACCCCGAGGACGTCAACCCCTACGACGTCCGCCAGGCATACGACGGGTGGCAGGCGCTCGGCAACCGCGACACCCGTGGCTACATGCTTGAGCGCATGATGCAGGGCAACGAACTGCCCGAGGGCATGTCCTGGCAGGAGGCGCAGGAGGCCATCCAGCAGGCGTGGCAGTCGCGTCAGGATCCGTTCCTCATGGATCAGCAGGGCATGTACGACGACCCCCAGCAGTACAACATGGACCCGCAGCAGCAGTACGCGGAACCCCAGCAGATCGACCCGTATGCCCTCCGTGAGGTCTGGCAGCAGGACACCCAGCGCCAGCTTGCACAGATGCGCGAGGAGATTCACCGCGAGTACGAAGAGCGCCAGCAACAGGACGAGTTCAATCGCGGCATGGAGCAGCTCCGCTCGCAGTACAACCTGAGCGAGTCTGACATGGCGTTCCTCGCCCCCCGGGCCGTGGAGTACGTTCAGCCGGGCGCGACCATGACCCAGGCCATCGAACAGGCGTACCGCGACTTCGATGACTGGCGCCGCAACGCACTCGCCTCAATGGCCCAGCAGCAGCAGCAGGCTCCGCAGACGTATGCCCCCCAGGGTATGCCGGCGTCGCCTGAGCAGCCTCCGCGTTCTCTGGCTGAGGCCGCACAGTTCATGGAGCAGCAGTTCGGCGGCTAGTTGCATATGCGTACGCGTAGGCGTATGTTCTAGGCGCTGTTCTCGGTCAAGGGCGGAAACGGCCCCCAGAAATGGGGGCCGTTTCTCTTCCCCCGTGAATATGCGTATACTCCATTCAGCACGGCTGTCGGCTCTGGCGGGTGGGCTTTGTCCCCGGGAGGACGGTGCGGATAACGCGGCATATGCCGCATCCCCGTTCCTTCTCGCTAGGAGAAATTCCGAATGTCGCTTTACAGCTCGACTTCGGCCTTTGCCAAGGATGTCTGGCTCCCGGGGCTCAACTACGAGCTTCTGTCTGAGCCCGGCACCCTCCTCGGCTGGCTGGGGTCTTACACCGACTCGCGCGTCACTGTTGACGTTGAGGGTCGTCGTTCCTACCTCAAGCTGCGTATCGGTGACTCGCTTGGTCAGGGCACCATCTCGCAGGGCGGTGACTACCCCTCGCCGGGTGACCCGACCTACGACGAGGCCCAGGTCAACCTGTCGCACCTGTCGCACGCTCTGGACTTCACCATGGAGGAGCTGGCGCTCCTCGAGTCGACCGAGGCCGCTGCCGTTCCGGTGATGGCCGAGAAGATGACTGCCGCCAAGGAGGCCATGTCCTCCGACATCGAGCGGCAGGCATGGGGTGACGGCACTGGCGTTCTCGCCAACGTCGCTTCGTCTTCGGGTTCGACCATCACGCTGGACGCCACGACCACCTCGCAGGTGGACCGTGACCGTTACGTCTGGATCGATGACGCGAACCGCGCTCGCTACGACGTCGTCCACGGTTCGACCGGTGCCCAGCAGGTGACGGGCTTCACCGTGTCGGACATCGCTGAGTCCACCAACGTCCTCACTTGCTCGGCCTCGATGACCTCGGCCACCTCGGCTGGCGTCGTCGTCCGCTCGGGCACCTGGGCATCAGGCGGTGCGTACTACTCGCTGGAGTTCCCGGGCGTCAAGGCCATGGTGGACAACAACAACACCTACATGAACATCGACCGGACCGCGTCCGGTAAGGGTTACTGGCAGGGTGTCGTCAACGACAACAGCGGTACGCTTCGGCCCCTCACCGAGGAGCTGATTCACCAGACGATGAACAAGGTGGCGCGTCGCGCCGGGCGTCAGCCCGACACGGGCTACGCCGCTTTCGCGTCGCTGGGTAGCTGGACCGCCTACCACCAGATCATGACGCCGGGCCTCCGGTACACGGTGGATGGCGCTGCGGACATCGGCTTTGGCCGTCCGCTCGAGATGCTGGGTGTGCCGCTTTACCGCGGCGCGCGTTGCCCGCGCAACTCGATCTACCTGCTCAAGAAGGACAGCGTCAAGTTCGTCCGGCCCAAGCACAACAAGCCGGGCGACCTGCTGAACTTCGTGAACCTCGGTGGGTCGGAGTTCTTCCTCAAGAACGCCAGCACGGGTCAGGGTCACGCCGCCAGCGTGATCGCCTACCTCGACGGCTTCCTCGGCATGATGACCACCCGCCCGCGTGACCACGCGCTCCTGGGTGACATCTCCGAGGTCGCGAGCGCGTACTAGGTGATCTGATGGCTATCTCCGTCAGCATCAATAGGACTGACACCGTCGGTCGGTACACGAAGTACAAGACGGGCACGGTCACCCTTGACAGCTCCTACGCCACTGGCGGCGAGTCTCTCGTCCCCAGCGACGTCGGTCTGTCGACCAAGATCGAGTTCATCGACGCTTCGCCGGCTGACGGCTACGTCTTCGAGTACGACTACTCGAACGAGAAGGTCATCGTCCGTTGGCCGACTTCCGACGCCACCGCTCCCGCGGTTGGCAAGGAGGTCGCCAACGCGACGAACCTTTCGTCGGTCACCTTCAACTTCATCGCCTTCGGGTACTAGATGAAGCTCGCCGGCGTCGTCAACGAGTTGCTGTATCCCCACTGGCAGTACGTTGAGGAGGATCTCCACAACATCAGTGGCCGGGTGCAGGAGTACGACGCCGATGCCCGGCTGGCCCGAGACATGCTCTCGGGCCAGCTCGGGCTTGCGAGGAAGATCCCCAACCCCGACCCCTATGGGATCGGGCACACCTGGGTCATCGCCAAGAAGCTCCAGGACACCAACGGCGAGCCGCTTGAGGGCGAGCCCGACGCGCGTGTTCTTGACCAGCAGCAGGCTTCTGACGCATGGAGGGTCAAGAACCTTGACTCATGGCGGACGGCGCAGGAACAGATGTGGCGCGTGAACGAGGTCGCGCGCATCGAAAAGGAAATCGAAAAGAACATGGGCCTTGCGGAGGAGATGGTATGGACCGCCAGGCGGAAGGACTTGCACCACGAAGCGCCGGTAGCGGTGCCAAAGGACATCTCGAAGTCCGATGGCTAGCGGCGACTTCCAAGATCTCTACACCAAGGCGATCTACGGATCTCGGCGCGATACGTCTGACTCCTTCGACGTCGCGCGAGCCAAAGACGCCATCAACGAGGCGCTGCTCGCCGTCTCGTTCACGGGCGACCCGTGGAGCTGGCTAGAGCGCGAAGGTGAGTTCACGCTTCAGACAGGTTCCGACACCTACACCTACGGCACGATTGGCACGGCTCTTGGGACGACCGTCTCGGAGATCCTCTCGCTGGTGATGGACTCGGGCGACGGCGGCTACCGGCTTGAGTCGATGTCGTGGGACGCCCTGGAGAACGTCGCCTACTCCACGCAGGACGACGAGAGTGCCGGCGAGCCGATCTTCTGGTCGGACTGGGATTCCAAGATCCGCGTCTTCCCGAAGCCGGATGAGGCGTACACCCTTGGCTGTTTCTACCGCGCGTACCAGTCGGAGCTTTCAAACGACTCTGACGTCCCGCTCCTACCGCTTGAGTGGCGCACCCGTCTTCTCGTCCCCTACGCCTGCGCTCGCCTGCTCCGCCAGGAGGGCGGCGCGGAAGCTGCAAGCGAGGCAGACCGATACTGGGGCGAGTACCAGAAGGCGTTCAACGACTGCCGCACCGCGCTCGCCACAGCGAAGGCCCCCGCGATGAGGCTGGCGACGCCGTCGTGGCGTGACCAGATGTGGCTCGGATGAGGCAGATAGTCGTCGCACGACCGTTCGCTGGCGGCTACCGGTCCGACGTCCCCTCTTACGCGCTTGATTCCAATGAGTGCGCGTACTCGCAGGACTTGATCTACCCCAACGGGATCGCGCAGCAGCGGTATGGGTGGTCATTCGACGGAACGTCCGCAGTGGCCGCTTTCGATCTTTTGGGCGTTACGCGCGTGAGGTTCCCCGTAACCGAGACAACGAAGACGATTGTCTCTGACGACTCTGGCGATATCTGGATTCATAACCCGTCGTCAGGCGGTACTGAGCTGTGGGAGGGGGGTTCGTACAAGTACATCCCACGCTGCATGTACAACGGCGAAATCATCTTCTGCGCTCAGGATGGCGAACGCCCGCTTCTTCGCTATGCAGGATCTTCCCTTGCCCACGTTGATGCTTGGGCAACGGGGGGCTCAGGAACAATCACCTTTTCTGCTGGGAAGACCGAGGCGGAACTTTCGTCGGCTACCTACCCAGCCGAGTTTGACCGTGGCTCGTTCTTCTCCATGACGTTCCCGACCTCTGCGGGCGCTGCGTCTGAGTACCCGGCAGTTGTCGCTCGAGTCTTGTCACGCAACAGCAGCACCTCGCTATCCCTTGATTCGATCCGCAACGCAACCGCGTCATCTGCCGCGCTCAGTGCTTCAAAGACGACTGTTCGCGCGCTCGGTTTCGCGTTCCCCGCGGTCGCAGTTTGGGACAGCGGCACGATGGTTTCTCACGCGGCAAACCGCTTCTCCATTAGCGGCGGTGATATAGGTGCTCTTCCAGTCCGGTCTGGCACAGCAGCAGGTGCGATCCGAGACTCACTACTGGTGATCAACACGACTCCAGGAAGCCCGCATTTCGCTTCTGACATATCTGCGGTCAACACAAGCGTCTCACCGCAGTTTGTTGACACGGACGCGACGCCTGCGGCGACCTTCACCAACACGCAGTACAAGATCCTGCGGCGCCTCCCGTTTAAGGACGCGACGGTCCACAACAACTCCCTCTGGGGTACCGGCGTCAAGCAGTACCCCAACCGCGTGTACGTCGCGCCACCGCTTTGGAACATCGGGATCCCGCCCGGCGCGATTGAGCCGTTCGACCCGACCGACAACGGGCAGTTTGCGGACATTGATGAGTTCCTCATCACTCCTGTCGATGTCCCGTCAAAGGAAGATTCCGACCCCGTCGTCGCCCTCCTAGCGACCCCCGGCCCGCTGCTGGTTCTTAAGGGCGCGTCGGTCTATGGCATCTACGGCACCTACCCAACGTATGAGCAGAACCTCGTCTCCTCTGGCGCTGGCTGCATCGATCTCAAGTCAGCCATCTCGGTCGACGGTATTGCGTATTGGGCGGGGCGCGACGGCATCTACATGTACGCCGGAAGCCAGATCATCAATCTCACGCAAGGACGCATCCAGCGCGAGTGGCAGGCACTGATGCGCGGGTACGTCGACGGCACCTCCTACGTCAGCGCAGCGGTTGTCTCTGGGCACCTTGTCGTCTCGGCAGGCGGGCTTGACGGCGCTGCCACTGGTTCCGCAAAGACTGGTCCCGACGCATCCGCCCCGACGCAGCGCACGTTCATCTATGACCTCAACGCCAAGCTCTGGGCCTCTCGCCTGTCCAACATGGACATGAGAAACATGGCGACGGTGCGCGTGCCTGGTGAGGTCAACTCGATCTTCGCCGTGAGCGACGACCATCAGGGGCGGGTGATTGACCTCACGCCAGCGGTGACCGGCACGAAATGCACAGACCGCGCGGCGCAGACACTCGCCGCTGCGGACCCGATTGATGACGCGGGCACCGGGCCACGGATGCAGGCGTGGACGAGTTCGTCTCTGGCCGCGGCGAACGGGGTCGACGGCGAGGCTCGTTTCGCTGACCTCGCCGTGACGACCAACCTTGTTGACTCCGCCGGCACGCCGACTGCTGCTATCGACGTCAGCACTTTCCACGGGGCCGGGCTTGACGACCAGGCAAGCTCAACCGTCGTGCAGGGCACCATCACTGGCGACTCTGTCGACCGCGTGGATCGGAAGAAGTTCCGGGTCAACCAGACCGGTCGGCTGCACCAGGTCCGAGTTGACATGGACGTCACGCCGTCCACGACGACCAAGACTCAGATCCCTGAGATCACCGCCAGCTTCCGCGACAGTCGGAGGATGACTTGATCGACCCTGCCTTCTCCTGGGGAATCGCGCCGCCGCAGGACTCCGACTACTCGGCGCCCTATGACGCAGAGTCCGCGATCCGCGACAGTTTCCGTGACGGTGCCTCAACGTCGAACTTCCCGCCGCAGTCCGCTTCTGGAACTGCTCAGTCCGCTGCCGGGATCGGCATCCAGAACATCAAGCGTGGGTTCCTCAACCTTGTCGCTGCCTACGACCCGGCCTCACCTGGCGTTTTCACGACCATGTCAACCTCTTACGTCCTGATCGGTGATGATCTGGCGGGCGAGGTGCAGACCAGCGGGCGTCCCCTGATGTGCTTTATCCGTGGGATTGCAAGCGTGCCGGTTGGCTACGCGCAGTTCAGCGTGATGGTGGACGGCAAGGAGGTCACCGATGGCGACGGTCTGGCTTTCGTTACTCCCGCTGCGCCGAAGGCTTTCCTTGGGATGTTCACCATCGATCTCCCAGCCGGTAAGCACGTTGTCCGTGGCGTTTACAAGAGCGCCACTGGCTCTCTGGTCACTCTTTCCCGCTCATCTCGCCCAGCCGTAATCGCGGTGGAGATTTAGATGGCTACCAACTACTTCCGTCCAATCACCTACCTGCCGCGGCAGCCGACGAAGCCGCAGGTGCAGCTCCCGACGACGTCGACGGGTGCTAACCCGTTCAAGCCAAACCAGTTCACTGTCACCAACTTTGAGGGTAAGGCTGCTCCGAATCAGGGGATGATCCAGTCCTACCTGGCGAAGCTCTACGGCGACGGGAAAGTCCCGGGTCTAAACGAAGTCGCTGCTGGAAAGTTCGGGAAGGCGAGGAATGACCTCCGAGACAACCTTCGAGGCTACGGCGGATTCTCGTTCCGCCAGGACGACCCGAACACGAAGGACGTCGATGAGTCGCTGATGGTCGACTACGCGCCCGACAAGCTTGGGCGTAACGAGCGGCAGGCGGTTCTTGCGGCACGCGCACAGGCAAACGCACGCGGGATGATCTCGAGCGGTTTTGGTGACCAGCTCGTCGGCGCCGCGCTCCAGCGCGTTGGCGAGCAGGCGCGCCAGATCGTCAACCAGTACTCGCAGCAGATCGGCCAGATATCGGACTACTACTTTGATCCGAACACCGGCCTCCAAGAGAAATACCTTGGTGAGATCAACTCGCTGTACGGCGCTGACACCACTTGGCAGACAGAGCAAGAGGCTCTTCGACCGCCGCCGCCGCCGCCGCCTCCCCCCGCAGCCCCCGCCCCGACTCCCGCGCAAGCCGCGGGAAACCCGGCACAGTTCTTGGAGGTCGCCAACTCGGGCGCCTACGGCTCGCTCGCCTGGACAGGAAAGCGCCAGCCAAACATGGCAACGATTCGGGCGCGGCATCCGGGGATGATCACAACGACCTTCCGCGGTCCTGATGGCAAGTACCGCGTCTATGTGAGGCCCGCATAATGGCAAGGCGCCGAAACCCACTCGTCTTCGATCTTCGCCCCTACGGTGGCGCTCCAATGGTTAACCTGGCCTCTGGTCAGGTGACTCGCCGCAGCGGCGGATCGCTGGCAAGGACTCCTCTCACCGACGGTGTCTTCGACGTCGGCAACCGTGGCGGGCTCAGGATCCTGAGGAACCGCCGCACCAACACCATGGGCCGTCGCGATCTGGTCGTTGACCAGCGCGGACGGGTCGTCGCCAACATTCGCCCCGGCTCCAACCCGCAACTTCGCTTTGTGGGTACCGGCGCGAACCGCCGCCTCGTCGTCGGGCGAGCGGGCGCCCCCGCCCCCGGTGCCGCTCCCACCGGGGGCGGCGCGGGCGCGACTCGTCGCACGGCGGGCGTCACGGCTGACCCTAACCTGATCAAGAGTACGAACGATCCGGTTCTCTGGCGCGGCAGGAACCAGCCGAACATCGCGACGCTTAACAGGCAGTTCGGCCAGAACGGCTGGTATGTGGAGCAGGACGATGACGGTCGTTACGTCGTCAAGCGCCGCGACAACTCGCCATACGCCGCGTACAACGAATACCCGTGGGCGCGTCGCTACCTCGAGGGCCTGGACCGCGGCTACGACCAGTTCCAGAGCTACATCACCAACACGCTCACGCCGGCAGTCACCTCCGCCTCTCAGGCGCTTACCGCGGCACGGCTCGCTGGAGGTAACGCTTACAACACGGCGATCCAGAACTACGCCAACTCGGCAGGTACCGCCGCGTCTGCAATCACCACTCCGCAGGTCGCCGGCGCAACTGGCGGCACGGTTGTCGCGCCGAACCAGAACGCTCTCGCTGCGGCCCAGTCGATGGCTGCTTCGGCCAACGCTGCGCGCAACATCGACGCTGGCTACCGGCAGTCGCTCGGCGGGCTTGACGCCGAGAAGATGGGGCAGTCGTTCGTCAGCAGCACTCTTGGCTACGCGTCTGGTCTTCTGAACCAGTACTCGCAGAAGCGCCAGGAAGAGCGCCTCAAGATCGACCAGTTCATCGAAGAGCAGAAGGCTGAGGCGGCGCAGCGCGAGATCGATCTGCTCAGGATGGATCAGTCCTACATCAACTCGCTAATCGTCTCCGGTGACCGTGCCGCTGCGCGCGATGTGACGATCCGCGGTCAGGATCTGACGGACGCGCGCGGACGGGCCGATGATGCGCGGCAGGACCGCATCGACCGCGGGTATCTCCCGAAGGATCTCAAGGACGACTACAACAAGATCCCCAAGGGCGCGGGTCCAAAGTGGCGTAAGAACCCTAACGCGATTCAGGACATCAACGGAGACTGGTGGCTTCCCAAGCCAGATAAGGCCCCAAAGGGCTCAACGCGGACTACTCCCAGCGGGAACGCTGATCTCAAGAAGGCGTTCCGTGCTGGGTGGCAGGGCGTCGAGGGGAAGGGCACCAACCCCTACGATCCTGGCTATGTGAAGCCGAGGAAGCCTACTTTCGGCCCTATCAAGAAGAACCCCTACGACGCACGAATCCGCGCTGCCGCTCAGTGGTTCGTCAAGAACAAGGCCAACTTCCGCAGCGGCGGCAAGGTCGACATCGACATGATTGAGAGGTTCATCAACGAGTCTGTCCCGGGCATTTCCGACGCCAACAAGAAGGCCCTGATGTCGACCATTCGCACGCTGCTGAAGAATGGCTAAGAAACCGAAGAGGACGCGCGGTGTCAAGGCGTACACCCAGAGCGGCAAGGAAGTAATCCTCTTCGGCCCTCCGAGGCCGATCAAGCAGGGCAAGCGGTACATAAACCCGCGATTCAGCTACTCGTCCCGCGTACTTCCTGACAAGCCAGCGAGCGGTCGGAAGAGTAGAACCTCACCCAAGACACCAAGGCCCCCGAGGTCGCGGGCGCGCGTCCAGCAGTCCGGTGTTACTGGATCTTCGTCGCGTACTGGAGATCTTTCCTGGGCGGACAACCCGTCGAACCGCAGAAAGGTAGCCGCGCGCCGGGCGGCGGCGCGTCGCGCGTCGCTTGCCCGGACCAAGGGGCTTCCGAAGGAATGGCGCGATTCGCTTGCGCTAAGTGCTGAACGTGCGATAGAGGCGCGGGCGGCTGAGTTCGGTCCCGATGGGGACGGCGGAGGGATCGCTGGCTTTGTCGGTCGCACCCTCCAAGGTGTCGGTCGTACCGGGATTCGGCTCATCGGCGGTATACCGGAAGCGTCAGCGCGCGGCGTTTATCTGACGGGTCGCGGCATGCAGTTCCTGTCGGGGCGAGGCACACGAAACGTCGGTGAGCAGCTTGACGCTGGCCGTGAGGTTATTGACGAAGGCATCGTCGAGCCGATCACCGAGTACTACGCCCCGCTCGCAAAAAGGCTTGCCACCGAGCCCATCAACACGATTGAGAACGAGCTGCTCGACGTCGTTCTTGCCGCTGCTGGAGTCACTAGCGTCGCGGGGCAGGGGCCGGCTTTTGCCGCGCGCATGGCTGGCCGCGCAACCCAGCAGTCCCGGGCGATTCGTCAAGGCGGTGGCCTGCGCGCGGGACGGAGGATTTACCGCGGGGAACTGAACCGCATGAACGCGCAGCAACTGCGCGACCTCCAGCTTCGCCAGCTCCGCGACACTGCTTCGCGTGGCCGTGCCGACCGCGACCCGCTCAGGTTCGTGGGGCGCAAGGAGCTTGACGACGAGGCACGCAAGGCAGCGGAGATCACTGGCGCGCCAACGCTCACACCAAGAGAGCGCGCCGTGGCGAGCGTGGCAGACAGAAGCTCACGCTCGATTCTCCCCGGCTCCTCAAGGTACCGCGAGCCACGCATGGTGGCGCCGCAGGGTCGTCTTCCCGGCGACCCTGACCCAATCCCGGTCGCCCAACGCCCGTACTCATCCAACCCGATCACGCGGACGCTCCAGCGCAGGGTCACCGAACCATTGGGCAGGCGTCTGCGCGGGCAGATCGATGACAAGATCGGGAGCGCCTGGGGGGCTCTTACCGCTTATGAGATGGCGGTCAGTAGGGACACCCGCAAGATGGCTGACGAGGCCCTTGCAAACACTGACGCGACGGTCGTCAAGGACGCCAAAAGGCTTGCCAAACTTGTCGCGCGCCTTAAGGGTGCTGGTCGCTCAGGCCAGCTCCCGGAGTCAGAAGTCGCCCGTGGCTCCACGGCGGCGATCCTGCGCGCTATGGGTGTCGCGGACATGCTGGACGGCAGTGTCACTTGGGGCCGCGACACTCTCGTCCAGAGGCTGAACGCCTGGCTTGAGGATCCAAAGAAGGGTGGCTCGTCAAGCAAGCGCAAGCGGCGCAGCGCGCAACGTCAGCTCGAGACGCTCCAGTCGATACCGGATGAGTGGTTTGACCCGGTCACTTCGCCTAAGTGGCTGAATGAGCTTGAGGGCGAGGTCCGCAAGGTTCTCGCAAAGGGAACGTCAGAGAAGCGGGCGATGGGCGCCATCTCTGAATCATCCGCCAACTGGGCGGGTCGTCGCGCTCAGGCGCAGCTCGGCTTCAACGCTAGGCCGTATGACGAAGTCGTCGGGAAAGTCACGCAGTCGGTCAGGGATGACCGCAAGAAGGCGCGGGAGATAGAGGCAGAACTAAGGGAACGTCGGAACAAGGGGCGCGGGCTTTCTTCTGAGTTCGAGGGTTTCCCGCTCACAGAAGCTGGTTACGCGGCTCTTGAAACGACACGGCAGAACCTCCTGCGTCGTGCCCGAACGATGCAAGCCAGGACTCAGGAGTTCCGTGACGACGCTCGCCGCAGCGCGCTTGAAGGGTTTGATGAGGACAACGCCCTTTCGTCCCAGGTTGCTGCTGCCCGAGAGCGCGTCAGGGAACTTTCGTCGCGTCCCCAGACTGCGGAGATTCGCCAGCAGCTTAAGGACGCCCGCGCGGAGTTCACGCGCATCGCCAACTTCGAGAAGCAGCGCGCCGCAGAGCGCAAGAGGATGGCGGACCAAGGTGCCCGCGCCGAGGCAAGGGCGGCAGCCGGTCGCCGGCAGAGGTCACCGGAGAGCCGCAACCGACGCGAGGATCTTGAGTTTGACGTAGAGCGCGCAGGCGCTCGCGTGGCGATGGCCCGCCAAGGGCGCAGCGCCATGGCCGGCGCCGCAGCGCGCCGCGCGCGGACGCGTACCACCGCCGGCAGGCGTCGCCAGACAAACGTCAACCCAACTGTCGCAGTCAGCACTCGCCAGGTCTTTGAGGCCGGTCGGCGGAAGGGTCGCGCTTCTGTTGACCCAAGCGCACGCGGTTTTGGAACGATGCTCCGTGCGGACGGTCGCCTGTATGTGGTCAACCAGCGCGCCCGCAGGACTCAGGATGAGCGTTCCGCTAGGCAGGCGGAGAACGAGCGCATCCGCCGCGAGGAGATCGAGCCCGGCGTCCGCGCGCAGGGCGAGGCGGCTGCCTCCCGCAGGCAACTGACCGACGCGGAGACGCGGGCGCGTCGCGAGCTTGACGCGGCCCGTCGGGAACTTTCTGAGTTCAACGCTCAGTCGCGCCGTCGCCAGGCGCGCCCGGAAACCCCAGCGCAGCGCCGCGCCAGAAGGGACGTTGCTCAGGCGGGCGCCCCCCGCCGGCGCTCAGTGCCGCCGGGAGCGAAGGAAACATACGACCGGATCAAGGAACTTCAGTCCGCGCTCGCGGCAGCAAGGGCAAGCAGGAACGGAACCCCAGCGCAGATCCGCGCTGCGGCAGAGCAGCTCCGAGTCGCTCGTCGGAATCTTGAGATTGCGAAGAGGCGCTTCCTCCGCCGTGCTTACGTCGGCTCGAAGGAGCCAGAGCGGGCCGGTCTTGCTCCGGGTGAATACTTCCCGCAGGTTTCTCCGCTTCGCGGTGAGATGGACACGCGGTTCAACACAGCAGTCCGTGGGAGGTTCCAAGATGCGCCGGATAAATCTGAGATGCCGCAGGATGGGCGTGTCGGCGCGAGCCTGACCGCGCCTAGTGAGAAGTTCAACGCGTCACGACTTGCCGACGACGGACTCCTCCTGCTTTCCCCGCGGCTTGTTGTTGACGCCCTAAGGAGTGCTGTCAGCGTCCGCGAGCGCGTCACGGCGGCGGCAGCCCTTGTCGCCAAGTACGCGGCTACACACGACGGACGTCTTATCGAAGGCAAGGCGGCACGCGACCTTGTTGCGCGGAGCAACGGTCGGTACACCCTCATTAGCCAGAAGCAGCTCGCTTCGATCACAAGCCTGTCAACCGACTCGGTCGCGTCGAAGCAGCTTTTGGACATCCTGCGCGACGTTCCTGGCGGCAAGGTAGGCAAGGATGGCGTCGCGCAGGCGGACGTACAACTTGCCGTCCCGACTGCTGCGGTCCGCGGCTGGCGCCAAGCCCTTGACCCGAACGCGGGGAACCCCGGCGCAAGGCTCCTTGACTACGTCACTTCGCTCTGGAAGGGCGGCGTTCTGGCGCTGAACCCGCGCTGGTACATCCAGAACTTCTTCGGCATGTGGGGGCAGTTTGCCCTTGGAGCGGGCGCCGACCTCCAGGCCATCTCAATGGCCCGCAACCCTGACTTCATCGAGGCGATTCCGGGCCGAATCTCCCAAATGGGTCTGAGCCAGGAATTCGGTGAGTACGCGCGCCGGGCGCAGGGAGACGCGACCAATTGGCTGGGCTCCCTGATTCGCGCCGGGTACTTCGGGAACGCAATGCTCGAGTCGGTGCCGCGGCGAGCCATGTATTGGCACATGGCTCGCAAGGGGCTTGATGAGAACCAAATCATGCGCCGCGGCATCATTGACCCCGCGTTTGCGGCGGAAGCCTGGCTTGATCTCGCAAAGGCAGCCGGCAAGGGCGACCGTGGGGCGAACGCGATTCTGGACGAGGCGCTTCTGGTCACGGAGCGTTTCATGGGCAACTACTCCACCTACAACGGGTTGGAGCGCACGGTCCTCAAGCGCATCTTCCCCTTCTACGCCTGGATGAGGGCGATCAACAGGCTTGGGTTCGCCCTTCCGTTCAAGCACCCGAAGCGCGCGGCGCTGTTGGGTGCCGCATCATTGATGGCCTACGACGAGCGCAACGACCTGACCGGATACAGGCAGGGCGTGTTCCTTGGGATCAGTTCCCAGGCTGTGCTGAACACGATTGGGCCGGCGTACTCGCTGATCCCGTCTTTTGAAGCGCCTCGCGAAGTTGGGCGTATTACCGCCCAAGAGGGCCTTGCCGCAGGGGCAAGGGCTGCCGGCCCCGCACTCCTGAGGTCGGCGCTTCAAGAATCCGGGCCAGCATTTGGGGAGCTCTCTCAGGTTGTGACCGGTGAGACGCTTAGTGGCGTCCCCACCACCTACCCCCCCGGGTACCAGGGGATTGACAACACGGCGTTCTCTGGCGGTGTCTACACCGACATATTTACTGGTCAAAAGGTGTACGCCGACCCGTCCCCCGACCTCCTTGCAAGGCTCCAATCGCTCATCCCATGGAACAACGTCGCGCGGAACATCTTGGCCGGTGACAAGACGCCGTATGGGACGACATCGACCCTTGACTTGGTGGAACACGCGTTCCGTCGCGGCATCGACGCTGATGGCGCACGGGCGCAAGAGGCGAAGCTGTTCCAAGAGGCGCGCCCACGCCAATACACAGAGCCATGGTGGAGCCGTTACGGAACGCGCGCATTACTCGGTGTTCCTGTCGTTCAGTACAACCTCCAAGAAATGGCAAGGAGGCAGTACGACGAAACGGACGCACAGCGAGGCCGATACGGCAGTAGGTACAGAAAACAGAAGAAGCCAAGGAGCATCCCTTAGTGGCTCTCCCCTCCCGTCAGCAGTTCCGCCGCTCCCTTGGCAACAGCCCGATGGCCCGCGAGTCCGACGCCATCTACAACGCCGCAGTGCGTGGCGGTATCAACCCCGCGTTCGTCGCCGGGCTCGCCGCTGCTGAGTCCTCCTACGGGACCGCTGGCTACGCACGCGGGACGTACAACCCGTTTGGCCTTGGCGTCCACCTTGGGTGGAGGTTCCCCAACTACGCATCCGCCACCTCGAAGCTCGCCAAGACGCTTAACGAGGGCTCGTACAAGAGCCTCTACAAGAACCGTGGCCTCGCGGGGATCATCTCGCGCTACACGCCGGCAAGCGACGGCAACAACGAGGGGCAGCACTTCCGAAACATCGTGTCCTACGGATCGAAGACAGGAGGTGACGCCCGCCAGGTGTATGTCTCACAAGGAATGACCCCAGAGTTGCCTGCGGCGACGGCCCGGGCTGCCGGCGGATCGATCGACTCAGCTGCCCTGATGAAGATCATGCGGCAGCAGGTTGCGAACGTCCGCTCTGGCCGTGGCTACGACCGCAAGCTTGGCCTCCAGTTGCGCGAAACAATCATTTCGCAGATCAATGCCGCCAACGCGCGCCGTCAGCAGACACCTGCCGGTGGGGGCGCCGTCGACACTGGCGACACCAGCGGCACCAACCCTGACTCCCTCGGCCTCGGCTACGGCGGCACCGACTCGCGCAAGATCAGCAAGGGCGGCGAGGGAGGCAACTGGGGCGGCTCCATGGAACGCGCCCTCCAGTTCGTTGACTGGGCGAAGCAGACCGGGTACCAGCCGAACACCTCCGGTCGCTGGATTTCGCAGAAGCGTTCTCGGAGGAATACGGCGTCAAACAACGTGTCCGACCACTGGGAGGGGAGCCGCACCTCCTACGCAGTTGACCTGGGCGTGCCGAACGTCAAGTCCGGCGACCAGCTCCTCGCCAACCTAATGAGGCAGTTCGGCCAGCCCAACTACCGCGGGGGGTCGTGGCTGAACATCAACCGCGGCGGTTACCGCTACCAGATCGGGTGGCGCACGCCCGGGCATTACGACCACATCCATGTGGGCGTGAAGAAGCTCTAGTTGCATATGAACAACGTCATACCCATGTGCAAGGATTTCCCAGATGAGTGACGACATGCCAGCAAGCGCAGGGCAGCTCCAATGGCGTGTCGATTCTCTTGAGCGGCGGATGAGCAAGCTCGAGGCGAACGACCAGGCCCGCACGGAGATTCTCGCGCGCATGGATGAGCGCCAGACGACGCTGGCCGAGGACGTCAAGCTCCTCGGGAAGGACATGGCGGGGATCAAGCGGTCCCTCTACACGCTCTTGTTCGCGCTCGCGCTGGCCGTCGTCAGCACCGGCATCGACATCGCCGTCCGACTCGCAAGCAACTAGGAGCAGCATGAGCCGTTACCCCGGGGTGACCTACATCCCCTCAGTGATCAAGCACCCCAAGCGCAGTAGGACGCTTGGCATCTGCATCCACAACACCTACGGCTCCAAGGCCGGCGACATCTACACGCTGACCAAGTCGGGCAAGGTCGACTGTCACTTCTACATCACCCAGGAAGGCGCCGTCTACCAGTTCCTCCCGCTCTGGAGTACGTCATGGACGGCGATGCGGACCGCCAACTCCAACTCGATCCACATCGAGCATGAAGGCAAGCGCGAGGTTCCGTGGACGAAGGCGCAGTACAACGCATCCGCCAAGCTCTCCCGCTGGCTGTGCGAGATGTACAAGATCCCGGTGATTCATTGCGACCCGCCCGGTAACTGGCGCGGCCTGTACGACCACCGTGACCTCATGGGGTTCGAGGGCAACAACCACGGAGATGGTGTCCCGCCGTCATTCCCCGGCTGGGACCGCTACCTCGGCGCCATCCGCGGCGCGAAGAAGCCAAAGATCACGCTGCGCCAGCGCCTGGCAAAGGCCGGGTTCGGCCAGAAGTCCATCGACGCCATCCTCAACAAGGGCGCGAAGGCTCCGCGCAACTCATACGCGCGTCTGCGTAAGGCGGGCTTCGGAGAGAAGTCTGCCGCGGCCCTGACCGGCTACGACCCCAAGCGCGACGCCGAGATCCGCAAGCGCCTGGAGAAGGCTGGCTTCGGAGACAAGTCCATCGACTCAATCATGGGCGGGGCCAAGGCTCCGCGCTCCTCCTTCGGGAGGCTCATTCGCGCCGGCTTCGGGCGTAACTCCGCGAAGAAGCTCACGGGGTACGACCCGGACAAGGCGCACGACTAAGGAGCGGTATCAAGTGAATGTCCCTGTTGGTATTTCGACGGTCGTCGGCGTTCTGACGATCCTGTCGGCTGGCATCGCCGCGGTGATCACTGGCCTCGAGGGCGCCGGCGCCGGCGTTCCGCTGACCCTCTCCATCATCGCTGGCGTCGTTGCCGCCGTCCTGAGCGTGGTTCGCTCCTGGCAGGCCAACACGCTCGCCATCTACACCGAGGAGCCTGCCGAGATCGAAGTCTCGGAGTTCATCGGTACCACCGACTGACGCCATGCGCGTCGTCCATGTCAGCGAGGAATTCTCCGCAGGGGATGTCTTCACGCTGATCCCAACGGGTGACTGGCACCTCGGTGCCGCCGACACCGACGAGGATCAGATCCGCGAGGATCTCAAGCGGCATGAGGACAACCCCAAGGCCCGTCTGATCCTGATGGGCGACATCGGGGAACTGATCGGCCCCGGCGACAAGCGGTGGCACCCGCAGGGCTACATGCCCGAACGCTACCGCGACGCGATGCTCAACCCCGATGGCGGGATCCCGTCTGAGACGGTCGCGCACGCGGCGGAGATCCTCGCTCCGTGGTCGGGCCGCATCTGGGGCATCGCCACCGGGAACCATGAGATGACCGTGTCCAAGCATTGCCAGCGCGACCTGATGACGGAGCTGGCGAAGGAGCTTGGCGGTGGCGCGTTCAACCGGCTCCTCGGCTACTCGGGCTTCGTCCGGGTTTCTTTCCGCTACGACAAGCGGTCGAAGCCATCGCAGTCCGTTGGTTCGATGAACATCCACGTTCACCACGGATGGCAGACGGCAGGCCGCGCCGGTTCGGGAAACCTGATCAACGGCATGGAGCGGGAGCTTGGCTACTCAGACGCCGATGTCCTGCTGCGCGGCCACAGCCACGCGCCACGCATCGCCCAGGTCATCCCGTCGCTGCGGGTCAACAGGACCGGCGTGAGCGAGTGGCCTCGCCTGGTCGCGTCAACCGGCACCTACAAGGTCGGGCACATCGAACCCAAGGCCGGCGACCACGCAGCGACGACATACGAGACGTTCAAGAACTACCGACACAAGATGCCCGGAGCGCACCTCGGTCCGCCGATCATCTCCATCACGCCACGCGTGAGGCATCAGAACGAGAAGGAGCAGAGCCCGTGGCAGATGGAAGTCACCCTGTGACGACGGGGGCAGACCCGTGGCCGTTTATCGAGCAGGAGATCCCGCACGCGTGGGTCGAGGTCCGCAACATCTTCATGGAGCCGCCGCGGGGCTTTATGACCCTCGCGCAAAAGCGGTTCAGGATTGGCGAGGAGGAGTACCGGGGAACATCCGGTGAGTGGCTCCGCAAGCCGCCCGAGTGGTTCGATGACGAGCGGACCATGGAATTGGTCGACCTTGTTTTGTACACGGCGATGAGGCGGGTTCTCTACCCCGACGCGTGAGCGTTCGCATTCCGTTGCGGTTTCGCATCCTCAGTGGTACGAATATCACCACTAAGGAGGCCCCAGATGCTCGTTTCCCCCGATGACCAATGCACACCTTCCGAGAGCCAGCAGCGGGAGGAGGTGCAGCGGATCATCAGGGAGATGCGAAAGTCAGCCGCGGATCTAGGGCCGTGCCCTACGTCCGCTTGGCTCGAGAAGGCCGCTCACTCGGCTTGCCAGGCGCTCGCGGAATGGGAGACGCCAGCGAGTCGCTGAGTGCCTTCGCCGCACGCTGCGCGCGCTGCGGCGCTTGCGGGTCGTCGGAGATTCCGATGAGGTAGTCGATACTCACATCGCACACCATGGCGATCTGGGCGAGGGTGCTAACGGAAGGCATTGAGTCGCCGGACTGAATCCGCGACATCGCTGAACTGGTGACGTTGGCGATGTGAGCCAAAGCCTTCTGCTCCGTCGTACCGCAAGCAGTGTACATCCTCTCCAGGAATACGCCGTGGTCAATTAGGGCCATCACTGCTCCGATGTGGATGCGTGTGCGTTGGCGCACAGCATTGCAGACTCGCAGCGGCCTGCCCACCAGCCCGATGCCCGTCGCAGCCTCCGCCAAGGACTTCTTTGGTTTTTGCGGAGTTTTTCTGGTCAAGTCGGGGCGCGCACAGATTTGAGGCGTCCGACAGGTTGAGTATGGTCACGCGCACACTCACACGAACTTATTAGGACTGGACGGACAGGTGAGCGATTCGGAACTGAGCAACGACGAGATGTCGCTTCTCGTTGGCGCGCTGGGTCGGTTCGCGATGGGGATGCTCGTCACATACGGGCGCCATGCGGACAACATCCCGGCTGAGGTCAAGGAGGACTTCAACGAGGTCGTTGCCCGATGGGTCGCAGTCGCAGGTGAATTCCTGGACATCGAGGCGATCCTCGAGGAGGCAATGAATGAGGGGAAGTGAGCCGCAGGTGAGCGCAGCAGCGGCGCTCATGCTGGGAGCGGCAATCGTCGCTGCAATCGGGATCGGCGTGTTCTACGCCGTTGAAGCGGCGCTGGAGGCGGTGAACTGATGCCGCCTCGCACCGCAGTCAAAAAGAAGAGCGGTAAGCGCCGCTACATCAGGAACGAGCAGGAGCATGTGAACGTCACTGGCGCGACGTCCATGTGGGGCAACGGCCCGTGGAAGATCCCTTACGGCGCGAAGCGTGTCGCAGAGGACGCCATGGAGGCCATCGCCAGCGGCAAGCTGGACGCCCTCTATGACGCCGACCAGGACGCATGCCTCAAGTGGCTCAAGGGTGCGCCGTACCGCGACCGCGATGCCGCGGCCACGAAGGGCACGAAGGTTCACGAAGCCTACGAGCAAATCCTCAAGACCGGCATCACCAAGACCGACGACGAGGACATTCTCAAGATGGTCGACGACCTGTGCGCCCTGACCGACCGCTACAACATCAAGTGGGAGCGGTCGGAGCAGACGGTCTTTCACAGCACTGACGGCTGGGCCGGGACTATGGACGGCGTCGTGACGATGACGTTCCCCGGCGAGGACGCACCTCGCCGCTGCGTGGTCGACATCAAGACCTCGCGCAGCGTGCAGGGCAAGCACGAATACGTCATGCAGTTGAACGCGCTCGCCAACGGCGAGGTGATCGTGCATGACGACGGCACCGAGGAGCCGATGCCGGCGGTCGACGGCGCGGTGATCCTCCATGTCCGCCCGGACAAGGAGCCCGAGGCCGTGCCGGTCCAGCTCTCAGAGGAGAGCTACCGCGACTTCAAGCTCTGCGTGGCGATGGTCTACGCCGAGCAGGCAGCCGACGACAGGATCACGTTCCTGCCGCCGCTCGCCAACCCCGACGACGACACCGCGCTCCTGACCGAGCGCAAGAGCGAAAGCGAGTAACAGCAATGGCTACCAACTTCATCAGTGACGAGATGCTCGCCGGCCTCCGGGCTGAGGCGCAGGCATCGGGTGGCGGCAACTGGGTCCGCCTAGATGAGAAGGGCGACTGGCTCATCGGCGTCGTCAAGGAGCGCATCGAAGACGAGGCCCCGTTCGGCGTCGTGGAGGCGCTTGTCCTGACCGGCGTCCGCACGCATGACGGCGACCGCGACCCCGACCAGGAGATCGTGTTCCGTCTGTCGCGGCAGGTTCTCCGCCGGGAACTCGGCAGCGACGCCGAGGACGGCGGGGCCGAGCCGGGGATGATCGTCTTCATCGAGGCCAACGGCGAGCGGATGTCCAAGGCAGGCAAGGGGTACTTCTCCTACTCCATCAAGAAGAGCAAGCCGAAGGACGCCGAGAAGAGCGCCAAGGCACACGCCGGCGCGAAGCCCCCCAAGCGCAAGGCGTCCGATGTCGTGGGTGACATCGCGAAGGAGTTCGACGCCACCGTGGAGGGCAAGGACGACATCCCCTTCTGACCGTGATGGGGATCGGCTGGCAGGAGAACCACACCGCGACCGGGGCCAGGAAGGAGAGGCTCCGGTCGCGGGGGCGGGCGGGGAATCGCCCCGACTGCGTCTGCTGCCAGAACCAGCGGCGAATGATCGAGATCTTCGAGAGCGCCACTGGCAAGAAGTACATGGTCTGGGTCGTGTGCAGGTTCTGCGAGGAGGAGTGAAGTGGCGGTGGAGAATCTGGTTTCGGTGGACGAGGCGGCGCGCTTCGCGTCCTGCCACCCCGTAACCATTCGCAGGATGATCCGCCGGGGGGATCTCCCCGGCTACAAGGTGGGCAGCCACTGGCGCCTCAAGATCTCTGACTTGGAGGCGGCACTCGGTGCGACACCGGAGCGCCAGGCAGAGCGACGCCCGAAGGGGCGCTTCGCGCGGCTGGTGCAGGAGATGTCGCCATCAAGTGGGCGTAGTTCCTGAGCGTCACTGACGGATGGTGTCCAAGCCAACTCGCAACGGTCAGAACGTCGTGGCCCTCCATGATCCAGCGCGACGCGCAGGAGTGACGCATCTCAGCGGGGATGGCGTCGCTGCCGACCCGCTCGCGCGCCCTGCGCCAGATGCGCGCTGTCCAGTTGTGCCAATCCAGGTAGCCGCCGCGCGGCGCCGGGATCACCAAGTCACCGCCTCCGTCATTTCTCCCGCGGAGCGCGGTGAGGGCGGCGGCGAGCGGCGGTTCGATGGGGACGGCCCGGGGCTGCGCCGTCTTCACGGGCCGTCGCTTGCCGCCCTGCACCGAACCGGTGACAGAGATGAACGCCTCGTTGACGCCGCCCCACTCGAGCGCGCAAAGCTCGCCGGGGCGAAGCCCCGCCCAGTACAGGATCGCCACGGCGGCCTGATCGCGTGGGTCGTCCATCGCCTGAGCGATTGCGTGGATTACTTCTGGCGCGTGATGGCGGCGTTTGGCTTCTTCCGTCCTGACCCGCCCCAGCCGCCGGCATGGGTTCGCCGGGATCAGGCCCTCATCCTCCGCCGCACCGAGCGCGGCGGACAGCACGCGGGTCACGTTATTCGTATTGACCGGTGGGCTACCCGCGCGGACGATCTCCGCGCGGAACTCACGGACCGCGGACCGACCGATGTCGCGTAGCGCGACGTCGCCCAGCCACGGGAGGATCCACTTGTCGACCAAGTGGGCGCGCGTCCTGCGCGTGGTCGCCTCCCATGCGACGCCCTCCGTGATGAACCACCGCTCCAACCAGTCGCCCAGCGGCATGGTCGACGGCTCGCCTGGTGCGTGCGCCCCGAGCCTCTGTCGCCGCCGCTGCTCTGCCTCGAAGGCCACCGCATCGGCGCGCGCGTCGAACGTGCGGCCCTTGTTCTTCTGGCCTTCCCGCCAGCGGACGTCGTACACGACGCCCCGTTTCGTCTTGCGCTTGTGGACCGACATGGCGCAGGAAACTACCCCGTCGAACACGAAGGCGTTCGACATTCGTTCTATGGCATCTGCACAACCACACGAAGGGAGTGAGCAGAATATGTCGTTTAGCAGGAGATTCTTTGGAAGCGGGCGACCGGGCTCGAACCGGCGACCCTCAGCTTGGGAAGGTAACCGTGAGGTGCAACGCCGAGTTCGGCGCAGTACCTCTGCGCCCCAGCGCAACGAGCGTTTCGGGGTAACCAGGCGCGTCGGGCGTGCGCTTCTGTTCGCCCCAGTTCTGGCAGGGATGTTCTATGGAAGTTCGATGGCCCTCGCCGCAGGCTCAGGGTCAAGTGCCAAGCCACGGCCCTGCTGGAAGCACACCGAGAAGACCAAGGTCACCAAGAAGCAGTGCCTTAAGGCGTGGAAGGCGCAGCGCGCGAGAGATGCAGTCCGCTGGCCTAAGTACCCAGTGATGACGCGCGACCTCAACACGCGCGGCGTGGCGATCAAGCGGTGGGTCAGGCTCGCGCGCTGCGAGGCAGGCCCCGGCTCCGGGTATGGCGGTGTGCGCTGGAACACCCCGAGTTCATTTCGCTGGCAGGGCGGTCTTGGTATGTACGACCGCAGCCACGCGTCCACGGGTCATCCCTACGGGTATGACGCGGGCCGCTGGAACTGGCAGACCCAGGTACTGGTCGGGCACCGCCTGATGGAGAAGTACGGCATCCGCGCATGGTCCGCGTGGAGGTGCTGGTGACATGCCGATCCTGCGGAAGTTGCGGCATAGCGATCTTCGATCCATGAACCAGTACGAACTGGAGGCGGAAGCCCAGCGCCGGGCGGAAGAACGCATAGACATCCTCACAGCCGAGCTGTACGACGAGGACGAGTTGCCCGACGGCTACGAGTCGCCGGCCGTGGCCCCCTACTGCGGGTGCCTGGCCTGCAAGGTGCGCGAGATCCTCAGCGCCGCCTACCCCCCGCTCGCTGAGAGCATCACGCGCTTTGGGAGGGTCGATGTCGACTAAGGCAAAACTGACCCGCCCCTGCGGAGCGTGCGGTCGGGACTTCTACCACGCCAACCCGAACTACAAGACATGCGGCTCGCCTAAGTGCAAGCGCGTCTACCACGCCAAAGTAGAGGCCCGCCGGACACGCGAGAAGCGCGCTAGGCAGCGCAAGCGCAACGAGGCGCAGAACCTCCAGCGCAGGCGCGACGCCACACACGGAGTGGTCCGTGACGAGATGGGCAGGCGGGAGATCGTCGCTGCCGTGGAGGCAGCGGTCGCCGGCGGCGTCACTGAAACGCAGGCCATCCATCATGTCGCCTTGACCATGAGGGAGAAGCCTGCGGTCGTGGTGGCGGTCTGGAGGTCACGGTGACCGGCCTGACCGAGGAGATGGAACTGATCATCGGGCCGATGGACGGCCTCGCCAAGAGGCTGTCCGCCGCCGAGCGCGCCCTGTGGGAGCAGGTGCGCGAGCAGATCATCGAAGCGTGCAAAGACGAAGAGCGTGAGGCCAACCAGGTATTCACAATCGTCACCGAGTTGGAGCAGCGCCTAGAGGACGTCGATGGCACCGCCTGAGCTGACCGTCGGCATCGACGTCTCGGGGACGCGCATCGCCTATGCGGTGTACGCACACCCGGGACTGATCACCGTGAGTGCCACCCACCGGCTGACCGCCGGTCGGCAGTACGAACTCATCCGGGAGGCCCTGCGCGAGGCGCGGGGCGAGGCGGGCGAGCCGGGCGCTATCGGGATCGAGCAGCCGCACTTCGGGTTCCCAAAGGCGGCGTATATGCACGGGATGGCCGTGGCCCGGACCGAGGACGCATGTCGTGCGGTCTGGCGCCACGCGCCCGTGCGCTTCTTCCAGCCGTCGGAATGGCGGCGGATCGCCGGCGTCGGTGGCCGGGCGAGCAAGGAGCGGGTCATGGAATTCGTGAAGGGCTTCGGCTTCAAGCCGAAGACACAGGACGAGGCCGACGCCGCCGCCGTTGCGCTGGCGATGTGGGTCGAAGAGTACGGAGACTGACATGGACAACTTCGTGATCAAGGATCTTGAGCAGCAGGTGCGGATGCTGGAGGCCCGCATCGTCACGCTGGAGGGTTCGCTTAAGGGGTCGCGCGATCTGGTCGACACGCTGATGCGCGAGGTGCGCCTGGTCATTGACCAGCGCGACCATCACCGCCGCTGGTCTGGACGGTGGCAGCGCATCGCGCGCGACCTCAAGAAGAATCGCGGGTGCGGCTGTGGCCGATGACATCATGGACGCCGCCATCGCCTACGCGGAGCGCGGCTGGTCGGTCATACCGCTGCATGGAGTGAATGACGATGGCACCTGCACCTGCTACCTCGGGACCGAGTGCGACTCACCGGGCAAGCACCCCCTGCACCGGGACTGGCCCGAGACTGCGAGCGATGACCCCGATCTGGTGCGGGAGTGGTGGGAGTCATTCCGCGGAGCGCCGAGGAACGTCGGGATCGTGTGCGGCAAGAGCAACCTCGTCGTCATTGACATCGATGACGAGGAGGGCGAGCGCCGCCTGGAGCAGATCGCATCAGAGATCCCACCCTGCCCGCAGGTGCGGACCCGCCGGGGCATCCACCTCTACCTGTCAGGTCAGGTGCAGGCGGCGAAGCTGACGGGACTGGACATCAAGGCAGGCAACGGCTTCGTCGTGGCACCGCCGTCCGCGCGTGTGGACGGGGGCAACTACGAATGGGTGTGAGCGTAGAAGCGATCCCGTGGCAGGACGGCGCGCCCAAGATCCCCACCGAGGTGGCCCAGTGGATCTGGAACGAGGCCGGCAAGCGCCGCCGCACCGAGACGCGCGCTGACGGCCAGCCAATCCCCGAAGGCGGGCGCAACAACGCCCTCGCCTCGCTGGCCGGGAGCATGCGCCGCCGTGGCATGAGCCAGAGCGCGATCACCGCTGCGCTGATGGAGGTGAACGACGAGCAGTGCCGCCCGCCACTGGACGATGGCGACGTTCGCCGCATCGCGCAGAGCGTCTGCCGCTATGAGGCCAACGACCCCGTGGTGCGCCTGTTCGAGAAGGGCCAGCGCGACCCGGTGTACGACGAGGAGGGGAACCTGGAGCATCGGTTCGAGGTTCTCCCGTTGGCCGATCTCTACGAGCGGGAAGAGCCGGGGTACCAGCCGCTCCTCGGACCGCTTGTAATGCGGGGGCTGCGAACGATCATCGGAGCGAGGACCGGCGAGGGAAAGACGACGTTCATGATGCACTGCGTGAAGGCCATCGTCCACGGCGAGGACTTCTTGGACTACCAAGGCTACGGCGAGGACGAGAACGGCAAGCGCCCACAGGTGCTGATCATCGACGCCGAGCAGTCGCTCCCCGACATCCAGCGCCTTGCCGAGGAGTGCGACCTCACCGGCAGTCGCGACGTCCACTACATCATGGCGCCCGACGGGCTCGATCTCGCGGAGGGGTCACACGACGCCGCCGAGATCGAAGAGATCCTGGACGACATCAAGCCCGATGTCCTTGTCCTTGACCCGCTGTACAAGAGCCACCGTGGTGACAGCAACGACGAGCGCGAGGCGGTCGACTTCATGCGATTGCTCGACAGGTGGCGCGCCACATACGGCTTCGCACTGATCCTCCCCGTGCATACGCGCAAGGGGAGCAAGCAGTCGCCGGACCAGGCGCCGGTAATGGACGACATCTTCGGCTCAGGTGCATTCGCCCGTGGTGCGGAGATCATCTTCGGCCTGCAACAGACAAACCCAGACAGCGGTTACTGCACGCTGCATGTCTGGAAGCACCGCCCGGGGTGGCTGACACGCACCTCCATACCGATGGTGTTCAAGCGGGAAGAGGGGTACCGGAGGACCGCCGCTGGCGAACAGAACAGCGCCGCCGGCACCGAGCAGAGGGTCGTCACCATCCTGATGAAGGGCGACATGACGCAGGATGAGATCCTGATGGAACTTGGGCACACCGTCAGCAGGAGCGCCCTCGGGACAGCGATATCGCGAAGCCCACGCATCTTCACGCGCAAGGATCCCACCGACCGGCGCAGGTCGATCTATTCAATTCGCGTTGACGGCGATGGGCTGCACCTTGGCGATGATGTATCCGAAGATGACATCGACCGATACGAGGAGATCGCAGATGGCGAGTGACGGCAAAGAGATATCCCTCTCGTCACCGGTTGGTGTGGACGACGCGCGTGAGGCAGCCATGGCGCAGGAAGCTTTCCTCATGCGTGGCAGGGGATCGTCGTACACCGCTATCGCTGAGGCATTCAGCCTCAAGAAGGGGTGGACCGAGGCGTACAAACTGGTCGCCAGGGCATACGGGGACGCGGTCGCGTCGCAAGACAAGGAGCGACTGCGCTCGCAGGAGGCGGGCCGTCTGATGTACATGCGCGCCCTGCTGGAGGAGCGGATCCGCGAGGGCGACGAGAAGGCTATGGAGATGGATCTCAAGTACACCGGCCTGATCATCGATGTCCTCGGACTCAAAGACGGGGTGGTGTCGGGGTCGGGCAGTGGTGGCAACGTGGCCGTGCAAGTGATCAACACCGTGCCGCCGTGGGACAAGGCCGGCGCCGCCAAAGAAAACGGCCCCGCCCCCGAGATCGTGGAGGGCGAGGCCGTGGAGGAGCCGCGAGGTGGTGTCGAAGGCGACTAGTCGCCGTCCTCCGCCGACCGCTTGTCCTTCTGCCGCAGGGTCCACTGCACGGTGCGAAGGGGCGTCTGAGACGCCTCACCGATCCGGCTGAACGACCAGCCCTCCTCCCACGCCTTGCGCCATGCGGCGTCACGGCGGACCTGCGCCGCCTCCATGCGACGCACCGCCTGGCGATAGGCGCGACCGGCGTCCCGGACCTCCTCCAGCGTGGAGGGGTCCGGGGCCACGCGGATCACCGCGGGGTGGTGTTCCTTCGGCTGATCGCTGCTCATGCGTTCTCCTTCTGGCGCTCGCGCCACATCTCGCGGGACACCCGGCCTGACGGCTCGCCGGTCACCATGCGGCGAAGGGTATCCCGGTTCCACTGGTCCGTGCGCGGGGGGGTGTGGCCCGCGTCGACAAGTGCGTTGCCGATCTCGGCATAGGTCAGGCCGCGGCCGCGCAGGTCGCGGGCCATCTCCGCCGCCTCCGCCTGGATCTCCGGCCGGCGTCCCCACCGCTCGCCCCGGCGGAGCGACGCGCGGATCGCCGCCGAGGTGCGGATGCCGATAAGCGCACGCTCGTACTCGGCCACGCTCGCCATCACGCCGTGCATGAGACGACCCTCGGCCGAGGTGGGGTCGATGCCAGAGATGTCCGGTGATTCGATCCGCCATCCGTCACGCGCCGCGTCGCGCAGGAGCGTGAGCCGGTCGATGGCATCGCGGCCGATGCGGTCAAGCTTTGCCACGACGAGGATCGCGCCCTCCGCCTTCGCCAGGGCGACCGCCTGCGCCCCGGCGGGGCGATCCCGCAGGGGCGTCGAACCGGAGACGCCGGAATCGGTGAACACCGCCACCGGGGACCAGCCCCGGGCGGCGGCGTGCTTCTCGCAGGTGTCGTACTGCGCCTCGAGGCCCAAGCCGCTAGCGGCCTGCTCGTCGGTGCTGACCCGGCGGTAGATGACGGCCGGGGTTGTGGTTGCGGGTGTCATCCCTTCCTCCTCACTCCCCGCCCCTGCGGGGTGGTGTCGGTGGCCTCCGGGGGCCACGGCTTGAGATCCGAAAGGGGGACGCGGCGCACCGCGTCCCCCAACTGAACCCGGGCGGTCTGCCCGGTGATGCTGCTGAGACGGCCGAACCTCCAGCCGCCGTGCTTCGTCCACCAGCGGACGGTGTCGCCCGCCTCCATCAGTAGTCCTCGTCCCACCGCTCGCCCGCGTAGGACGGGTCGAAGTCGGAGGGCGCGGAGACGCCCCCGTAGGCCCGCTGGATCCGCTGCTGCTCCTCGTACCAGAGGTCCGCGTGGTGGTCGCAGCGCGGGAACTCCTTCCAGTCAGAGGCGCGCAGGCGCATCTCCACCGGCCCGGAGCACTCACCCCGGTGCGCGTCCATGCACTCGGGCGTGAGGGTCAACTGGCCCTCAGTCATAGAGGTCGTCATAGCGCGTCTCCAAGTAGTCGATCCTCGCCTGGTCTTCGTGCCAGTAGCGGTAGCCCGCGCCCCCGCAGTCGGGGCACCTGATGTCGGTGGCCGTGTACTCCATCGGCCCCTCGTCCCACATGCGGAGTTGGACGATCCCGCTGCCGTCGCACCGGCCGCAGTGCTGCTTGTCGGGGTCGTGGCTCATCGTGCGACCTCCTCGTCGTCCGTGTCTCGGTGGCCGTTCTGGTACATCTCCACCGCGATGTCGATGGCGTCGGGGCCGCACCCACCCGCGGACTCCAGCGCGTCCAGCAGGTCGGCCACGATGCAGGCCACCTGAGACTCGTCCAGTGGGTCGATGGCCTTCACGCCCGGGAGCGTGAGGGTGTTGGCGTAGTGGACCGCCACCGCCGTGCCGCGCGATGCGGGGTCGCTCAGGTTCACGCGGCTCATCGTGCGTCCTCCTGCATCGCGTAGACGGCCTCCAGCATCTCCCGCAGTTCCCCCAGGGTCGGACCCATGGGCGTCTCTTCGTCCTCGTCGTAGTCGTCCACGTTGGCCTCCAGCCAGACCTCCAGCAGGACGAGGCCGACTGCCATGGCACGGGCCACGGGCTTGTCGCCATCGCCGCCCCCGAGGGGCAGCGGCATCGGGTCGCGCAGGGCCGCGTTACACGCTGCGATGGCGTCGGCCTTGATGGTGGCGTCATCGACGTCCCCGGAGCCATCGCCCCACATGACGAGCGGGTCTTCCTGCCGGAACAGGATCTCCGCAGTGGGCGGGCCATCCGGCCAGAACTGCACGACGACGTCAGCCGCGTACACGACCTCCGTCATAGGGTCGTGCGTGGTGGTGTCGGTGGTGTCGCTCATGCCTGCACCTCCGAGACGGTCAGTTCGTCCCCGTCCTCGTTGATGCCATCCCCGGGGTCGTGCGTCTCGGAGCGGAAATGGTGCTCGGCCATACGCAACTCCTGGATCGGGTCAAGCCCCTCCGACACCGCGTAGTGCAGGGCGTCACTGATGATGTCCCGCGGATAGTCGGGGTCGTATCCCCCCGATGTCATCGCCTCGGCCACGCGCTCTACGCGACGCGACACGAACCTGTAGTGCGGGGTGTTGCTGTCACCGGTCACGGTGATCTCCCTTCGTCGGTTTGATTGCATGCTATCACACTCACCGATTGCACACCATCACTGACGAGGTGGCCCGGGCGAGGTGGTGTCACTGACGAGGTGGCCCGGGCGAGGTGGTGTCACTGGCGGGGTGGCCCGGGGCGCGAGCCGACGTTCCGCCCCCCGCGCGCGGGCGCGAGCGCGGCCCCGGTCGCCCCGGCGGGGTGGTGTC
>JAAOEI010000110.1_pt1 | contig 32286 bp, 52 predicted proteins | sample 7059261 | NCBI WGS metagenome assembly JAAOEI01 (sample SAMN14008812, study PRJNA610033) | viral metagenome | isolation source: viral particles filtered from seawater | place: China: Hangzhou Bay, Yangshan Deep Water Harbour | collected 2017-10-31 | reverse complement strand
CACCGACCTTAGTTTTACCCCACTGAATACCAGTTGAGCATAGAACTATTCTCTTATTTGAGAAAACGGCATCTTCTTGTTTCTGGGAATGGGGCTCAAAGATCATTTTCTCTCATAAATGAACATTCCATCATATATTCCCCTCCACTGAGGGATCTCGATTATGTTTTTTACTTTCCATTCTTTTTCTAATTTCGAATGAAAATTATGGTCCCCATTACAACCTCCTTCACCTTCACCCACATAAATAAAGTTTTTATTTTTATATCGGCTTAGTAATTGATCCGCCAATTCTGAACCATAGGGAGGCCAGCATATAAAAAGAGTACGATCAGGATGAGAATCTAATTTCTCATAACTGCCTTCTGTTACTGGATACCATTGACGATTTTTATTGGGATTATCTTCTAAGCTGTCAAAACAGACAATATCCCCACCTTTTTTGGCGACTAAGCTTGCCCAGTATCCTCTACCGGCTGGAATCTCTATTAAGGGGCTATGTTTGACCAATTCATCGATAGCCTCTTCAGTAGGTATAGCCCAAGCAAAAAACCAGACCAGAATATCTCTGATTACAAATTCATCATGATAGGGAATATTTTTTATACATTTCAGATAAGGATTAAATGGGCATTTCTGGAAAGCATCGTTTACTTGGTAACATAATAATTCTAGGAGCTTGCGAAGATCTCGAACAATCTGTTCGTTATCAAAAATAGGGTTATTTTCTATCAAATGCTCCAACGTAAAATTCATAATAAATAACTTTAATATTTCTTTTTCTTGGCTTTTCCTGCTTTGGAAAGTGCTATAGCTACTGCTTGTTTTTGAGGTTTTCCAGCTGCTATTTCAGTCTTAATATTAGCTGAAATAACATTTTTACTTTTACCTTTTTTAAGCGGCATTTTCTATTCCTTTTGATTATGCATCCACATAATAACCGGCAATATTACATCGCACTATTACATCATCAGATTTGACATTAACCCAAGCACCCTGCGGAACAATGATGTTGACATCAGAGGCAACCATTCGTGTTTGTTTTGCTATTTCTTCTTGAATAATTTGTGTATGGACCGTTCCATCAGTAGGTCCTGTAGTATTTTCATAAACATCTGTCACTGCACCGTTAACTCCAATAGAGCGATCTCCTGAGAGGATTATAGTCGTAATAATAAAACATTTTCCAGTTTTAGGAGGTACTACATTAACGGCTACGTTGGCACTTGCTGTAGATCCTAAATAAAATTTAGAAAAATCAAGAGGTGATGTTACTACCTGCCCGCGAGGAGTAACAATAGCCTTAGCACCTGATCTCGCACAGGCTATATTTACCTTTATTCCCATTATGTCGCTACCACATCAGGATGTCTAAGATGACATGCTATAGCAAATTGCACATTCATAGATGTATTTGATCCAGGAGGAGTAAAGTTAAATCCTATACTCCCACCTTTGGCTACAACAAGTCCTCCAAGTGAAATAACAGCTCTAGTTGCACCGGAAGCTCTAGTTAAAATAGATTCACCTCGTCCGCCACTTAAAGCCGTTTCTCCTTGAGCACCTTTATAAAAATTTCCACTTAATGTGTTTGTAGATCCTGTATTTTGATTTGATTCGACATCTGAGCCTGGGACTTGACAATCATTAGCATTTGTAATGATATCGCCTGCAGTTGGATTTATGACCACATCTACAAGCCAATCTCCACTTCCCCCCGTTGAAGTTCCAATATTGTAAATAAAGGAATCACACATTAAATCATAATTTTCATTATTTTTTATATATAAAAGAGATACTTTTGTTGTATTGGTAATTGCAATGTCCCCTGTATTGACATTGAATTTCCATCCTTTAACAGCAGCAAAATCTTTTTCCGGTAAAGTTACTGAAAATGTATGCGCTAATTGATTAGCATCAACATGTTGTCCATCACCGGTTACAGGATCTCTTAAAGTAAAATCACCCATCTATTTTCCCTACCCATCTGAAATTATTTTTAATTGTTCTAATATATCTTGTAGGAGAGTATGAATATTTTTCAACATAGAAATAGCGTGAACATCTTCGAATTTAGCTCGACCATATTTATCTAATGCTAATTTATTGCCATCAGAATCTTGGATAGCATTAGGGCCAATTCTTACTGAAGGTTCGCCATCGGCATCTTCAATAAATTTCCGATGTTCTCGATCAGCAATGTGTTGAGGTAATGTCACGATTAGTCCTATCCAATATCTTTTGGCCCTATGCTTTCGCCGGGATCAAAATGTTTTTTGGCGATTAAGCCATCAAGACATCCTGGGACAATCTTTTTTTGCAGATCTCGACTCAAGGGAGGCAATCCCTTTAAATCAGGCTTTAAAGATCTGAAATAGCCATAATTAACGCCAAGTTTTAAAGGCGCACCTTCAGAGATAAATGAGGTTGCTATGGCTCTTCTATTATACATAGATACTGCACAAGTTTCTTCTGGGGACCGATAGGGGATTGACTCATCGAGAGGATCCATATCTAATCGCTTGACCATTTGCTGAAATTCGATCTGATCCAAGCTATGTTCAGCATCTGGCGTATCTTTAATTCTGCTTAATCTAAAATGCTTTTCTAATACATCTATGCCGAAATGATGGACAGCTGATAAAGGTGTGTAAAGCGTGTCTTTTGAATGATCGGAAAGACCTACTTTGTATCCGAATCTCTTTAAACGCTCAATATTGAATAGACTGTGACTTCGTGACGGATAAGCTGCAACACAATAGAGAAGTGTTATATCTAAGCCTTTACCGAAATAATGCTCTACGAAGTTCAAAGTATCCCGTATTTCACTTAAATTAGAACCACCGCAAGAATAGATCAGCGGTTTTTTTGTTTCAAGCATGGCCCCGAGTAATTGTAAATATTGATTCTCGGAAGAAGCGAGTTTATGTCTTTTGACATAAGGATCCACTGCCTTAACTCCTTCTGGAGAAAAAGCGGAGCACATAAATTCAATACCCGCAGCATCAGCTTTTTCCTTGAGAAGAGGAAGCCAGTCACGAGGCATTGCATGCGGACTCTCTTCCATGTCTTCTAAGCCATAAAGTTCTTTATTGGTAAATAATTGGAACTTAACTGCATCTGCACCGCACATTTTAGCCATTTGTACAGAATCTTTAGCGTCCACAAATTCTTCCCAATTACTTCCGACTTCCGCAATGACAAATGGTTTTTTCATCGTGGTCCTTCAATTCTAAGAGGCTCTAGACGGTTACAGATTAAACATTCCTTCGGATCAGAGGCTAAGGTAATGTTTTCCATCCCACAAGCACATTTCCAATATTGAATATCTTTTCCCTGCGGAAGAGCTATTCTTAATAAAAGATTTTTCAATAAACTTATTATAGTTTCGAGCTGGTCTTCTTGATCCATTATAATCTTTCAGAATTGTTCAAAGCATGTTTGACTTGATTAACCTTATAAACAATTTCCTTCACGACTAATTCGAGATCCTGAATTCTTTTTCGGTTTTCATTCATAAATTTTTCGCATTTTATATTAGCATTTTCTGGCGGCATGTCTCTAATTTGTATTTTTTCATAAATCTTGGAGACTTCTTTTCTTAACCAATATTTTATATGCTTCATTTATTTTCAATTCCCAATTCAATTTCTGAGCCGTCTCGCCTTCGAATTATATAAGGTTTTACATTTACAGACACGTCTGAATCTTTAAACATGCCAAGATGCTTGCCCAAGAGATCAATAGCTTGAATCTTGTTATGAAACCGCACTTTAGCATTAACAGCCTTATCAGTTTCATTAACAGTATATTCGGCAATTGCTCTTTTAGTCGATTCTGGAATTTCATCATGATCTTTGAGATCAATTCCAGATGGTCCAAATCGGCCTACATCATCTAAAGAAGAGAATGCTACACAGCATAATTCCTCAATTAGACGTTCTTTTAATGCTTCTTTAGCTTTCCGAAAGATTTGAGTTCTGGCATTGATTTCCTCGATAATATGGGGCAATTGTAGTAACTGCCATCCATATTTTCCTGGAGTTGAAAACCCAGCCTCTTTTGCTGCTCTTGTGGCATTAAAATGAACCATGTATGAGTCCACAAATGCCACTTGTTGAGTGGTAAATTTGTTTTTAGACATTTTGGGCACCTATTTAATATTTTGACTTCCCCTTAAGTATAATACATATGAGAAACATCAGTGGATATGCCTTTTATTGTGTGGATTTTTAGAATTTTATGATTAATTAGCAATTGAGATAAGAGATGTGGGATGCTCAATAGTTTAATTTAATCGTCACATTTATGCTTTCTCTCTCGCATCTGATCTTATCTCACTAATCATAAGCATAAATAAAAACTCCGAATTCCTCGGTTTCTCCGATAATCTTCTCGGCTATTACCCTGTAAACATATCGATCATCAAAACCAAGCATATCGCAGACTTTATCCTCAGCCGGTTTAATTCTATTTGAAGCATCTAATTTCCGCGGTTTTTTGTCGGATTTTAACCATAGCTTCTTTTGAGGAAATCGAAAGTAAAAATGCATACACAGCTTGGATTTATCGAGATATTCGGTTACTTCTTCTCGAACCTTTTTTAGGTGCGGTTTGTTGAGAATGCCCCAAGCTGTCGCTTTTCTTTTGAAATTTTTTAACTCGCGGCTAGCAACACGTTTACGACCTACATTTACATAGCAAGAATTGATAGATGGTGGCATGGGTAAATTATCGAGTCTAGCTATTAGGATCATAATAGCCTCTAATAAAAAGCCCCTGGAATGCAACAGGGGCCGAGAGAGAAACTTCACTTTTAGCATAACAGGTATTTCATGAAACATGAACTTAACGAATTGTTCAAACGCTTTGAGGGTGATCTCACGAGCCTAGCAATGTATGTCTATTTGGCTACTCTCCTCAATGCTGATGAGCGACAGCTCATCTCTTTAAGATTAATTTCCGAGCAAACTGGATTTAGCCGCGCTAAGGTTTTAAAGATTTTATCGCGCCTGGCTGAAATGAAACTTATCTTTTATGAAATAAAACCTGGCCAAGGTGTGTCAGTGGTAATATTTCTTACCAGTAAATCTGGCCGTAGCTTTCCACTGGTAACATTTCTTACCACAGTGAGAACATTTCTTACCACTGAATCTGGCCAAGGTGTATCACTGGTAACATTTCTTACCAGTTCAACTTTTGCACAGCATACTAAACCTAGTGATAGCTTGACTTCTGATAATTTGTCCTTGACAGAGAAACTTTGTGAGGTAGTATCTGAGCGAAGCGAAGATACATCTCTTCTTCTGGAAGAAGAAGTTAAAGATTTAAATTTAAGACCTAAGTTAAAGCTCAGTTCCCAAATAATTCCAGTTTTAACCAAAGCTACGGTCGACGGGAAACCAAAATCAAAACCCAAGCCTAAATCTAAACCACGCAAAAAAATAAGAACTCCACCTAGCCAAGAAATAAGAAATCTGGCCAAAGATTGGTTCGATTGGGCATCTAGCAGAAGTCCAGCCACGCGATTCAAGCTAGAGAAATTTGAAGATGCAATCTTAGCTATGACTAAAGGAACTCAGAAAGATATATCTGATATTAAAAATCTCTTTGAATTCATTAAGTCAGACGATAAAGAAAGAGGCTTCTGTTATGCCAAAAACTTTGTATCTCCATGTACTTGGAAACATGAATGGGCTAATGGAATGACAAAATTAGATAATGCTTTCTTGGCAATGGGTAAAATTAGGGGATCTCAACCAAAAATAACCAATGACAATATCTCATCAATGTTCTAATAGGATGGAGTGTTGGGGGAGGGGTAACACCCCCAACCTAAATAATCCCATTGCCTTAGGAGTATTTGATGTCAGATACATATGATGAGGTGCGTCTAGAGTCAAGCAATAAAGTCTTAAATAATAAAGAACCTGGTTTTCTTCGAAATAAGTTGAATAAACCAGTCTCAACCGATAAAAGAAAATCCCTGGAGGATGTATATAAAGAACAGGATTTTCAAACAGCCTTCCCTAAGAAAGCCAACCTTATGAAATTTAAAAGCCAAACAGGTTTAACTGAAAAAGATCAAGAAAAAACCTTCGCTAAAATGGATGTAACAAGTCCAGAATTCGGCGAGACTAAAGAATTTATGGAAGCTTGGGATACAAGTTGCGACTTTGGAATTTTTCTCTATGGCAAACCTGGCAATGGCAAAACCCATATGATGAAAGCTCTAGCTATTCAAAACGCCACTTCTAATTACATATTTAGATTTAGAACTGTCTCTGATGTCATGGATCAATTAAAAGATTGGGAGAATAAAGAATTCTATCATGAAGAATTAACGGAACCGCACGCTTTAATTTTGGATGACCTTGGTACTGAAAAAGCATCTGAATATGAACAAAACCAGTTATTCCGCATTCTAGAACATAGAAAAAATCGAGGGCGCCATATTTTTATGACCTCAAATAAAACCTTAGAGGAACTTAGAGATACTTATCATCCGCGTATTTTCTCTAGATTAGGTGAATTGATGGTCTTTTGTGAGAATAAAGCTCCATCTTATCGCAATGTAATTAATGAAAGGCATAGGCAAGTCATGCTTCAAAAGATTGAACAAAAACGTAAAGGCGCAGATGTAGTGCGGTTAAGAGGTAATGATGGAAAATGAACTAAAAATTGAAAGCAATAAATGCGCTAAGTTAACACGTTTACTTGTGGAAATTTGCCAAGGTGTTTTCGAATCAGAATCCTATTATGACCCAGATTATGCCTCTACTGAATTGACAAATTGGTGGTATGCCTACAAAAAAAGTAATCAACACAGACAGAAACTTATTGCTCAACAACGAGAGCAAAAAATCTATCTGCTTAAGACTCAAATAGATAGCATCCAAGGCGAAATAGAGAAACTTGAAGCCGCAAGGGAGAATGAGGATAACTACAATGACTCGTGCTAAGCCAACGCGCGTCAGAAGTTTTCCAAATCTAACCATTGAGTATTGATGTCTTTTTGCCCTATAACAAGACCATCTCTAAATGTAATAGTGCAATTATAATAAGAACCACAAATAAATCTTTCTGAGTAATTTTCTCTCCATTCCCATTTCTCAAATGGGTCTAATTTTTCTAAGGTTTTAGGATCCCCTAACAAGTCTAATACCTCAGCTTTGGTCATACCTCGACAAATTTTTCCAGCCATACAATTATTAGCATTTTCTTCTGTTATTTTATTTTCATCAGAGCCTAAATCAGTGACTTTTGAGCCTTCATTCTCTTCCTCATTCTCTGCTTCATCTTTAGCTTTTTCTTCTTCTAATTTAGCCTTCTGACATTCTAAATCATCAGACCTGCATCCATCTGATTTCTGAATCTGAAAATCATCTGGATCAGCACCGCACCCTAATAAAATTAAAAAAATAAATATATATCGCATGATTAATCTCCTTTTTTATGTAGATTCCTATGAACATGTCCCATATAAGGAAGATCCCATTTTAAGACATTTTTTTCCAATATCACATTCGGTATCATATGAACATGAACTACCTTTTTTCTTATTCCAAAAACCGCTTGGTTCTTTTACTCTAGTGGTATCTCTAGAAGGTTTATTGTCATATTTTTTCCCAACACAAATACCTTCTCCATACCCACTTTTGATACATTTAAAACCATAATCACAATCCATATTGGACCAACACGCATAAACAGTGTTTGAGATATTAAGACACATTATTAAAATTAAATATCTCATGATTAAGCCCTCCTACACTTAAGTGTCGTGTAAATATAGGTTTTCAAAAATTTATCGTAGAGTTCTGGATAATTGAGATGTAATTGATCAATATCAATACGTTCACGTTCATTTTCAAATTGAATTATGATTACATGACCATAGCGTTTTTGTTTCTTATTATATTTCTCCATATCTTCGATGAAGAATTCTCGTAAAATTTTTTCTTGTCGTTTCAATTCGTTTATTTGTTCTCGTATTATAACGAGCTCTTCAGCTAATTTTTTTTTGAAAATCATATTATTTCCTTTCCTGAGCCTTACTCCAAGAATTAACGGTCTCTCTTATATATCGGACTTGTCCCCCTAATTTGATATAGGGTGGTCCCTTTTGGGTCTTACGAAGTTCAGCTAAAGAATAAGCCGATATTTTCAACATCTTAGCTACTTCGGCTTCAGTCATATATTCATTATCATCCGGCATTTTTTTTCCTTGGCTTATTCTTAAGCACTAATAAAAATAGGTTCTTAGTGGTATCAACCACAATAAAGCCGAAATGAATGTCAAATCTTTTGACACCCTTCACGGCAAGAATTTCAAGTCGTTCAATTCCCAGGATTCTAGAAGCCTCTCCAGCAGTGATGAGAACGTTTCTTTTGGACATCCAACGCATAACTTGATGTTTGTTATAGATAATGCGAGGAACTCCATTCTTGTTGTATTTTTTCGTATATGGAGGCCCTGATTGTAGGGTAGAGGTTTTCCTAGTCCTCATCTTAGCCAAGAGATCGGCGGGTATCCCTGTTAATTCAGCTGTTTCTTTGACATTCATAGTGCCTTCCCCTTTATATCTATCTATTCGTCATTAATTCTAGGAATCTTGAGTCTTTTATGGATTTTTTTTGCTATCTTCAAGTTAAAACGGCTAATTATCTAAAATGGCGGGCTTATTAATGAGATGGTCAAAAACAAAATTTGGTACAATTCGAGTCAAAAGAAAATTTGCTTGGTTCCCCATACAATTAAAGAATACACGTGAAATGATATGGCTCGAATTTTATTATGAAAAGCACAAATATGTACTTTCACAGCATGCAATTAATGGGGAAACTTGGAAAACACTAGACCAATGGCAAGGAGATTATGATGGACATAAAAGAGACAAAGGAACTAGTGAGATTCGGCATGAATCTGGGCAATGCATTACAAGCAGCAATGGAAGACAACAAAATAGACTTTATGGATACAATAAAATTCCTCCCTGTTCTTAAGGATTTAAAACCGGCTATAGATGGGATTATGTCTATACCGGAAGAATTAGCAGATTTATCTAATGAAGAAAAAGAAGAGTTAATGGATTTTTGTAAATCTGAATTTGATCTTGAAGATGATGAATTAGAAGCAAAGATTGAGATGGGATTCGATGTAGGTATTACACTTTTACATTTGGCATTGGATCTTAAAAAATGAAATATGAGCTCGATTTCTTTGTTGAAATAGCTGTTGAATCTTCCATTGCTCCTGAGTTGCTATATGCTATTGCCCAAATAGAATCGAGCTTAGATCCTAATACCGCACGTTTTGAACCGCATTGGAAATATCATTTAGATACTGCTAAATGGGCTAAAATATTAGGAATAACAGAAGAAACAGAACGTATATTTCAAGCCACATCTTGGGGCTTAATGCAAATAATGGGAACTGTAGCTAGGGAATTGAATTTTAGACAACATTTGACCTTATTAATTAATCCTAAAATTAATGTTTTTCTTGCGCTCACTAAACTAGAGCAACTTAAATCTAAAGGTTATTCCATTGAAGAACTGATCTCGTCTTATAACCAAGGTTCCCCACGAAAAAATGGAAATGGAACTTTTAAAAATCAACGATATGTAGATAAAGTCATGGATATATTAAATTCAATTTAGTATAAAAAGATATCTTATTTGTGGCAATGAAAAGGAACTTTTATGAATAATCAACAAGTTGAAAGCATACTAGAATTTGAAATTAAAGATGCTGAAATGGTTCCACCTGGTCAGTATATTGCTGTTTTTAAAGATGTACAAAAAACGGTACATGAACAATTTGGTGAAGGTGCTATGTTTATTTTTGAAATAGCACATGGAGAATACAAAGGACGACATACAGCTAGAATTGGTAAAAAAGAAGCTACAACCCAAAATATAACTGGAAAAATGATAGCTTCTATTACAGGTAGTATTCTAAGAGCAGGTGAAAGACCAAATCTTAAGCCTTTCCTAGGTAAATATTATAATGTTCTTGTAGAATCTGCTCAAAATAATAAGACAAGATTGGCTCAAGTATGGCCTTATGAACAGCAACAATATAATACTGCCCCAGCTTCATCTCAAACACATTATCAACAGCCATCAAGTCAATCTGGGGATTTTCCGTTTTAGAAGTTATAATGGACATATGAATCTATTCGGCTTATGTCCACATTGCGAATTACCTATCTTTTTAAGCGATGACATTTCCTTTTGTCCATTTTGTAAACAGAATTTACCTGATGACGATGAAGATTTTGCTGAGGATTCTTTAGCTGAATTCTTAAGAACAATGAAAAATGCTATATATTTTGAATGGGATGATATCCAAAGACTTCTTTATTTTGTTGAGACTATGATTAATATTAATACTAATTTAAGTGAAGAATTAGGTATTGCTTTAATGGAACTTCATAAGGCTAAGGAACGATTAGTTTTTTACAGAAAAGCTACTACATTTAGAATCAAATAGAATTAATATTAGGAATAAATCAAGAAAGCTCGGTTGCTCTCCAAGGTCTCGATTTATTCCAGCGAGCGAAAATAAACAAATCACCCGCAAGCCTCACTTTTACCCTTCCAGCCTATCCCTTATTTAAATCTAAAACTTAGATCCTTTGACAGATTTTAATTTTAAAATTTAAATTTTACAAACTCTCCAGTCACAGTTTCGGCTCATTGGGAATGTAGTTAGATATTTATCGATTTGCAATAAAAATATTTATCTTTTATCAATTAGCATATCAATTTTTCCCTCAATACGAGCTAATCGACTATCTAAATCATTGAGACGAGCATGGACTTTAGTTTTGCTCTGATTAAAACTTTTGCGCATCTCTGCTATATCAATTGTATTTTGAGCGGAGATGCTATGAAGGGTTGTTAACCATACCACACCACCAATCAGAACAGACAAGGCCGCTAGTGGGCCTGTCCATCGATTGAGAGCATCTATCAGTGTTGATTGGTTATCCATACCTTATATTTTAACTGATTAGGCTTAAGCCCTATCAGCTGGAGGCTGTGCAGCATGTCCGGCGGTTTGGGGGGGAGTGCTTTGAGCCAATTTGGCTAGGATTTGAGAAACAGCCGCATCTACAACCCCTTTCATTGCATCCTTGTGAAATAGAGAATCGAGTTGCTGGCCAGTTTGTGGATAACTCGCGAGAGATTCGCCTTTATAAACCGCACCTTCGGCAACAGATTCTTGAGAATCTACTTCAGACCCTCTTCTTAAATGATTGCCTTGATAAGATTGACCCACTTGCAATCCACCGCTTAACAATTGTAATGCCATTGTTTGAGTAAGATGCTGTAATTGAACAGCATTTTGCATTGCCAATGAATGGATTTGTTGGCCTGATTGTAAGGCTGCTTGTGTTACTTGATCGGCCACTAATGAAACATTTGCGGATGGTTCTGCCATTTTAAACTCCAAAAGATGATTAATCATGCATCATATTTTGGAGTTCTTATTTAGTCTCGTCAAGAGGCATCAATTGCTTTTTTATCGTCTTCTTTTTTCATCTTGTTCCTTCTCCCAAATCATCTCATCCGTCCAATATTTAGGCTTTCTAGTCTTAGGCTGAACTGTAAAAATACCTTTTTGGGGGATAATATATTTGGGTGGTTTTTCAGTTTTTTGATTATATTGTCTAGCTTTTTCAAGCTTTTTTGAAGCCTTTAAAGCAAACATAAATGAAATTAAAGAACAGCAAATTGCTGTAATCGATAACATTATTTGGATCGTAACCATTCATCTCTCATAACTGACACAAGAGTGCAATTGACATAACGGCCCGAGCGATAATAGAAATTACGTCTAATTCCATCTTTTATCATTCCTATATCTAAAAACATTTTCAATGCTGGATTACCATGGAATGTCTCGCCCCAAATAGAATTTAGATTTAAATATCCAAAACCCCAATCAAATAATGTTTTCAACGCCTTCTTACCATAGCCTAGCTTGTGATGCTCTGGGCCAATATAAAGACTAAACTCCGCTCTACTATTGATATAATCAATTGAAGTAAGACCTGCGCATCCTACTAATTTCACAGTACTTTCCGCACTAGATAGATAGCCCTCTTTCACATAAATACTAAAGAATCTCTTGTCCTGACAACCATCTACTAAATGCCAATAAGAACAATGTTGACCATAAGTTATAGGTCCATTTTGACGACACCAATGCCAGATATCTGGATGATTACGCCAATGAAAAAATTGTTCTTTATCCTTAGAGCTAACGTAATCTAAATAAACGCCATGTTTATAATTAATCATTTCAATAGCTCATAATGTTTCAAAACTTTTTCGATAAAATCTACTAGTGCTAATTCATTTTTAGGCATTGATCCAAAGCTAGCTATTAAAAGTGAATTATATTCATTCACCGCACTTTGAGCTTTTTTTTGGGCTAATGCCAATTCATTTTTTAATTCTTCGACGGATTCAAATTCTTTTGTTTTGGTAATTAAATCTTTACTCATTACGATCGTACCTTCATACTAAATGGCGATTTAGGCATTTCACCTTTTAACTTAGGTAATTTTCTTTCCATCTTACCTAAAATATCTTTTACAGATTCAATTGCCTGATCTAACACTGATAAATGAGCCATAGAAATAAACCAGGATTTTCCAAATAAAATACCACTTAAACAAGCTTCTTGCATAAATAATGCAATATTTAAATCATTCCCTTTAAATATACCCCTAGTGGCATAGCCTTCAATTTTGAATCCAAGAGGAGCTGAAGCCTCATTAAAAGCATTCAGAAATTTTTTTCCAGCTTCCCATAAGCGATCAATATGAAATTCAGGCTTTGTTCTTAATATATCTAAGACAGCTTTACAAGCTGCAAGAGAGCAGACTTCTCCGGCATAGGTAGACGAAACAAAATAATCACCATCCAAAATTTCTGCGGAACCACCTACAGCCGCTAAAGGATAACCATTAGCCATAGCCTTACCAATAATGATCAAATCTGGTCGAATATCATAATATTTTGATACAGAATAAGACTTATAACGGAATCCCGTTATAACTTCATCGTGGATATTTACTATTTTGTTTTTGTTGATTAATTGTGCGCTACAAAAATCATTTAATTCAGTTATATTTTTGATTCTTTTTTTGGATTCATCAGTTTGGATGGGTTCTGTAATAACGCCCGCAACTTCATTGCATGTTAATGTAAAATCATCCATCTTTTTGGCGAAATGATTATCGACTACACCTTTAGCCGGAGATGTCAAACTCGTGAAAAGATCATGCCAACCATGATACCCTTCGCTGATAATATAATTTTTCCCCGTATGAGCTCTAGCCATTCTCACCGCTGCTGCACAAGCTTCAGATCCAGTTTTAAGAAATTTCCAGCGTTCAACCCAAGGAAATATCTGTTTAAGTTGTTCTGCGACTTCGACTTCTAAAATATGCGGAAAACTTGGACTTTTGCCTTGATGACGATACTTTTCCACTTCTTTTTCTACTAGCGGATGGCCATAACCTAGTAAATTGGTCCCCAGACCACAAATAAAATCTAAATATTTTTGATCTTCCGTATCTATTAACCAACACCCATTTGAACTTTTTATGTGGGTTGGATAAATACCTTTAACATGACTATTCCAATGTTTAGAATTTGTAGTCGTGCCTTGGCCGATACATCTTTCGGCCCTATTAAAATAATCCATATCACATCCTAATTAAAAAAAACGTTCAATCTTCCTACGTCATCCTCAGCAATTGCTTTTTTCCTAAAAAATGAACTTATTCTTTTTTCTGCTTCATTCAAGTCTTCTTTTGTATCAATACTAAGTTTAATATCGGAGACATCTAAACGATTGAGAAAATGTGCTCTTACTAAATGTTTTGGCCTTAATGTTCGCATTTGCGGAGTACAATGCTCACGATCTGAAGCATTAACTGATACCTCATCTAACCAATCTAAAGCTTTTCTACTTAGTACTTCAATATCACGTCCATCTAATTCAGTTCTACATAGAGGGTCTGCATTAGATAAATAATCAATGTTATTATTAACCACTTTAAAGATATAGTTGGACAAGGTGAAAGCAGTCAAAAATGGACAATCTCCAGTAATACGCACAATATAATCAGAATCGTAAATTTTTACCGCATCAACATATCTTGAGAGAACATCATGCTCATCGCCTTCTATTATTTTAGATGTATTATATACTTCAGCGATTTTATCGCCTTTTGGAATTAAAAGGACTACATCTACTGTAATATCGCAATTTGTTCGTCGCGTAATAAATTTAGCTGAATCCACACACGCATTAATTACCCAGGAAAGTACAGGCTTATTATAGAGTTGCGCTAAAGCTTTTCCTGGCATTCTTTTACTTGTTGATCTTGCCTGAATACCAATAAGAACATGAGTCATTTTAGTAAGGCTTTCATTTCTGCTTCAAAAACTCTTTTATGAGTCTTTTCTATATATTTGTGATTATTAATGGGATTTTTCACCCAATCTTCAATCATATCAATATAGGCTTGATCCATATCTGCTAAGTTCAATTTTTGACCATTTATCATGCAATCCCATATTGGCGAATCATTTTTAATTTTCAATTTTCCTTTAGCTAGTCCAAAAATATTAATACAGTCCCAAAGTAGGCTGTCTTGTCCTGTCTTAAAATAATTATAATAAGTTTGACCTTTTTTATTTTCATCGATCATGTATTTATATTGATTGACCATTCTCACGTTAAAATGATTCGATGTCTGTACTTTCCCTTTTCTTATTGGTTTTTCACAAAGTATAGGAATACCTTCGATACTTGCAAATATATTAATTGCATCCATATGAGTATAAGTGGGTGTGGCTATAATAATCCCATCGACATATTCTTCTGCGCATTGTTGCAATTGACTTGAAAAAGATATGATATCAGCCCCATAAACTTTTAATCCAAGCCTTTTACAGATGAGGGCATATCGAGAACCCATATTGCCGGTTATTCCAGAAATAAAGACTTTTTTCATAACATTTTCTCTACTATTGGTCGTATCAAATCCACTAATTCGGAATGAGAATAAGCAAGAGAAATATCATCTGACCTTATGCATTTATCATGTGATGAATAAAGGCATTCATGGATTTTCTCGCCGGGACGTATTCCAATTTCTTTAATTTCAAACCTTTTAATTCCCATTACATCAGCTATAGCTTTACCCAAGTTACAAATTGAAGCAGTTTTCATTTCTGGAAAATTTACCTTAGTACTATCACCTTTAAATCCCAACATATACCGCACTGCATCTTCAATTCTGATCCAAAATCGAGTCATTTTTTTATCAGTAACATAAATTTTATTTTCTTCTTTAAGGCTATTAACAAATAAAGAAACAACCGATCCTCTTGAGCCTAAGATATTACCCCAACGGAAAACACGAAAAACTGTTCCAGAAGGCTCGGATTTATTCTGATTCAATAAATACCGTTCAGAAATTGCCTTAGTCATTCCATAAACATTAACCGGCATAACGGCTTTATCTGTGCTTGTGAAATAAAAATTCGTTACATTATATTTCTTAGCCAATTCAGCACTATTTATAGTCCCAAGAATATTCGTTTTATAGGCTTCTTCTGGATTGTGTTCTAAAATATCCACATGCTTTAATGCTGCTACATGAAACACCCACTCAATATTATCGTCAAAAGCATATTCCAAACTTTTTTGATCTCTAATATCTCCAATTACACATTTTAAATTTGGATATTTATGTCTTAATTCATGTTGTTTGAGTTCATCGCGGCTAAAAATGATTGTTTTACAAGGATCTATTTTTTTAAGTAATTCCTGACCAAGGGTTCCAGTTCCACCAATAATTAAAATATTTCGCTTCAATTTGGCCTCCATTCAATCAAAGAATCTCGTTCTACTACTTCTATTTTGAGAATTGCTGGACCGGCCATAATTTCAGCCAAGACTTCTTGTGCGGTTGCATCTGGTTTTTTTTGTTTAGATTTTTTGTAGAGTCTATAAGTAAAAAAGCTCAAAACAATATTGGAAATTAGACTAATGGCCAAGATATTGGCGACAATTAAATTAATCATATAATACAATACCTGAAAGCCCAAAATATGAGCATTTTTATTAATTTAACAAAATCGTCACTTTAGGATAGCAGACCACTTATGAATGACAAACAAATAAAATCTTGGTTAAAAGAGCTTATTGAAAATATGGTTGATAATCCCGAGTCAGTAATCATCAAAATCAATAAATTTGAAGGAAATGTTTTAGAGATTCGAATTTATATTCATCTTAATGATGTAAAAATGATTATTGGAAAGAGGGGAAAGAATATTCAAGCATTACGGACAATCATTTACGCCATGATGGCAAAAAAGAATATCCGGTGCTATCTCTCAGTAGAGGAAAATATCATTTAATTAGGCAATCTTATAACCCGCAAACCACTGCTCGGTTTGTGACGCAGGTAAATTATACGTGCCTGCTGAAGCTATATTTGCAAAAGCTTCAACTTCAAAATAATCATCAGCATCAGATTCAACAATACAACTAACACAAAATGTTAAGTTATTCGCAGTGTTGAGAAAATTATAATCATTTGTTAAACGATTTTCTGTACCATTTTTTAAAAATCTTACAATTCCTCTTTCGAGATTTCCGCCGACAGGATCTATTTCAACTGAAGCTATCAATAAATATTTTCCAGCTACTCCAGGAGTAAATCGACCTACATTAGTAACTAGATCTACCGCATTTGTTACATCAAATTCAGCTGTATCATAAGAAACTACTGTCCATGATGCATCTGTGAGGGTAGTCTGAGCCGTTCCTTGATATACATGAAAACAAGGCTGCTTTGGCAGAGTTAAAACACCCGATGCATTTAAATTAAATGATTGGGCGCCAGCATTGGCAATGCTTACCTCATCAGCCGCATCTCCATACATACCTGTATCTGATGTACCAGTACTAGTATATATAGCTGGAGCCGACGCCGAGCCATCGGGAAACGCCATAGCGCTGAATCCACCAAGTGTCATCAATGACCCAGCGGCATTAGCCTTAAGAAAAGCAGTTGTGCCAGCATTAAAATAAACCGCACCCCCATCAGTAGCGCCATTATCAAGATATAAAGCTTGCCATGTTTGAGTAGAATCACCCAAAGTATTAGATGCTGCTGTTTTTGGGTCTATGTCAGAAGCTACACGACCAGTTAAAGTAATATCGTCACTTGTTGCATTGCCTAATGTAACATTAGCGTTAAATGTAGCAGCTCCGGCACAAGTTAAAGCTGAAATACTAAAATCTTTCGATCCATCAGAAGTACCATCAATAATATCCTGATAATTAGTATTCACCTCTGTAGCATCTGCTGTACTTGAGTTTGCGAATGTATAGGTAACGCTAATATTTGCCATTTATTTTTTACCTTTCTTGGGCACTTTCAATCCAGTTCTAGTAGATTCAATTCTATCTAAAAATTCACCATATGCTGGATTTTGAAGTAACATCAAGTGAGCAGCCGCTAAACCAGCACCGCCTTGTTTTGCAAATGATTCAACTAAGACATTTCCAAATATTGTACCCCCAGCTTTAAGGGCACCTGCTATCTTTTCTAATCTCATTCCTTGAGTTATTTTAGCGCCTGAATCCACAATTGCATCTCTTGCTTTTTGAACTCCAGTTGCGGCTAATTCAGCATTGACTGAAAAGGGAGTAACAGCCCTTACAACTTGACCAGGTTTTTCACCTACAAAGGTAATGGCTTTTCTAGCCAATGGAAAAACTATATTGGCGGCAGTAGAAACAGCACCACCAATTGTAGCGCCTTCTAAAGCCTTTTCTAGGGTCTTCTCTTCAGCCTTACCTAAGGTTATTGCTGCACCTCCTGCAGCGCCCTTAGTTATACCTAAAAGACCTCTCACAGTACCTTTGCCTATTTGTTCTTTAGTTATCCCAAATGTCTTGCCGACAATTTTAGAAAGAACTGAAGGTGTTTCTTTGGCTATTTTGGCGGCTTCCGCTATAGCTTCAGGTGTTTTAACGCTAAATTTCTTACCTAAGGCTATCGTTTCCTGTAATTTGCCTAATTTTACTGCTTTACCTGCTTGAGCTAATTTCCCAACTCTAGCTATAGTTAATCCAGCGCCAAAGGGCACAAGTGTGGTAGCAACCGCACCCCCTACCTCAGATCCTACAAAGGTTTTAGGGAATTCTGATTCCGCTAATCTATCTCTAGCTCTTTGTGCGGTAATGGCTTCCTCAAGCAATGGCTTAAAATCTTTACCACTAATAAATGATTTTCCAGCCGCGGTTAGATTAGCGGCTAATTCATCAGCAAAACCAAATGTCAAGCCTTGTGCTGCACCTCGAATTGCAGCTTCAGTTTGAGACATAGGTTCTTCTTTTTTTGCTTTTAGCAGATCATTAATTATTTGCCTATCTTCAGGATGAAGAGTTTGGAATTCTTTACGAACTCGCATTTTTCCGAGCTCTTTTTCTCTCTCGCTTGGACTTAGTTTTATAAAATCTTCTTTTGTTATAGGCATCGCTTATCCTATTCCAGTAAAGAATCAAATTCTTGTAGTTGTTCATCTAAACTGGGTAATACTTTGGGCGCTGGAGTTCGTCTAGGTGGTATAATGCCTTTTCTACGTTTCGGAGTTATTCTTGTTGGGAATTCTGATTTTTTAGCAGCTTCTATTAGATCATTGAGATCAGTTATTTGTTCGAGTTGTTCTTTAGTAACACTCTCAATTCCAGCCGCTTGAAATCGCTTCAATTCTCTACTTAAAATGCCTTCTCTGATCTGTTGAGCAGTTTGAACGCCAGAATCTTTAGCTGCAGCTGCAACATCAAGTAAGTCCTCTACATCAGCTCTTCTAACTTCACCCACTAAGCGAGTATCTACAAATCTTTTGAAGACCTGGCTAAATTCCTGAGAACCTCCCAACGTGGCTATATCTCGATCTGTTAAAACACCACCTTGGTTCATTCTTGCAATAATAACTTTCATCTGTTCAAAGGCAGGCTGATTTCCTGCTAAAGCTTCTCGGCCAAGATTTAAAAGAGTGCCAGCATCAAATACTTTGGTAGATGCCTTTTGGAAGTCTTTATTCTGCTTAAACTTATCTTGAACCTTGCCGAACTGCTCAAAGCGCTCTTTTTGAGTCTGACGGGCAATTTTTTCTTGTTCTTTTAATAAAGTTTCAGCCTTCTCTATTTTGGTTTCTTCAGCCAATTTAGGAATAGCTTCAAGTTCAGCTCTAGCCTTTTGAATATTAGTAAAAGCTGACGCGGCCTGAAGACCACCGATAACGAGATCAAATAGATCTCTTCGTTGTCTATTTGGTTGTTGAACTTGAACCGCCATTACACTCTCCCTTGTCTTCCAAGCTCTTGATTACGTCTAGCTATAGCCATGGCTTGATCAAATGCTCTTCTTGTCTCAGGAAATTGGTCCGGGGGTAAAGTTTGTAATGCAGATTGAGCTTGAGCTATGGCTCGCAATGGATCTTGACTAATAGCATCAGTTCTTCTTTGCATGCCTAATGTTTCAGCGCCTACTTGAGGTGGAACTTGATCACCTCGCCCTAATATACCAGCGCCCAATCCTCCCACTTGAGCTCCAGTTAAAGCTCCAGATGGACTGCCTCCAGTTGCGACACCTCCAATTACCGCACCAGCTATAGGGAGTAATTTCTGTAATGGGTCTTTTTTCTGTATTGGATTGACTCCAATAGCCATTAGATTAATCCTCCCCTAAATTGGCCAAATGAAGTACTGGGACCAGCACCCGTGAATTGGGGAATTGGTGCGGTTGCACCTAATCCAGTAATTCCGCCAAGAATTTTAACAGGTGAAGATACTACATCACCTATATTACCGAAAAAGCCCCCTGTCGTTTCCTGTAAAGACCTTAATAATCCTTCTGCACCTTGCCCAACTCCGCCCAAAACTCCACCTAATCCGAGATCATCAAGTAACGTTTGGTTTAATGTGTCTTTTGCCATTTTTTTATTGAATTCAATCGTTTCACTATCTCGGGCGAAGGTTTCATCAAATTGCCTTACGCCTTCATCAAACGCAACTCGTTGAAGATCTAACGCTGATTGTTGTAGAGCTCTTGCCAATTTATTTTGTTCAGCTGAAAATGATTCTGATAGTCTGGCTTGAGCACTAGCAAAATCTTGAGCCGCTTGTCGTTCCTGTTGAGAGAATTGACGTCCTGCCTGGGCTTCTAACCGAGCAAAATCTTGAGATCCAAGCCTTTCACCACGTTGAAAACGACGTTGCAATTCGGCTTGTCTTCCTGCAAATTCACGCCCAATTCCAGCTTGCTCAGCTTGAAATGTTCTACCAATTCCAGCTTGCTCAGCTGCAAATCTACGACCAACCCCAGCTTGCTCAGCCGCAAATCTTTGACCGGCTTCACGTTCAGCTCTCGCAAATTCCCTTGCTTCACTAGTTTCTTTAAGCCTTTGTCTTTCTGCTAATTCTGCTAATCCTACGGTTTCCTCTACCTGACCTAATCTTTTAGCTGCACGCTCTGCCGCTTGGGCTTCAGCTCTAATTTGAGCCCCAGATCCGACTTGGCCTAGCTGGGCAAAACGACGTTTTAAGCCTTCTTGTTCTTGCTGGGCGGCGGTTGTTGCTGCTTGCCTAGCTCGTTTTCTTAATATTTCAAAACGTTCTTTTAGTGGGTCGTCGGCAGCCATTACCTTTTGCCCTTTATGTTATAGGAGAATCTAAATCCATGGACTTTGAATCTTTGATCAGCTGTATTTTGATTTGTGAATTTAAATGCTATCCGTTTTCCACGAAGAGACCCTAAAAATATTCTACGTTCTTCTTGGGCTTGACCGCCACCCCAAACATCATTTCCCCAAGTCATAGTACCCCATAATGAACCACCTGGATCTAAATCAATTTGAGTATTATTTCCTTCTCCAAGATCAGAATCAACTTTAGTTCTCATATTCATAAAATAAGCACCAGGCTTATCAAAAAGAACTTGTATCGTTCGATAATCTTTTTGGAGATCTTCTTCACCTTTTAAGCCTGAGAATTCTTTAGATTCCCAAAATGAATCTATAGCCGCCCCGTTGTCATTATATGAGCCGGTTTCAAGCTGTTTAACCAATCCCGTCGCAGTGGCTTCGACATAGTATAATTTGTTGTCATATATAGTAAACTGAGCAGGGCTAAGACCCGTATAAGGAACCCAAGCTCCCCTTTTTCTTTTAGCCAAGTTAGAAATTGAAAAATCATATACATAAATTCTGTTATTTGTAGTATTACCATCCCCATGAGTTACCGCGATATAAAGTCTATTTTTAAAGTTAATCGCTGATATATTGCCGAGATATGTCTGTTGAATATCAAACATATTTGGCTCAATTACATCACTTTGAAGTTCTGAACCTGCTACCGAGACAGTCAGAAATGTAGCACTAGGCTCTACTATATCGCCTTGTAATGATGCAAAACCGACGAATTGGCCTCCAGTCGTAGCTGGAAACATGACTTTATTTTCATAGCCAATAGCACCATATGGCCCATTTCCGCCAAGACTTGTTCTAGCTTGAACAACTAACCAGGTGCTTTCATCAGTTGAGGGCATATAGATTATATAAATACGCCTAGCACAAATACAGACTATACCATTATCAAACGTCTCAATTGATTTAAGCAGATCGCCGGAATTATCACCCACTCTTATAAAGTTTGTGGTTTTGAAAACATAGGGGTTAGCTAATTCTGAGTACCAAAGGAAGTTCTCATTTGTGACATCATTGCAAAAAATCCTGGTTTGATGTTCCTTAGCAAAACTCCATTGCGGAGGAACACCTTGATCTGTAGGTGCAGTTGCTCCAAGTTCTGAATCCGAACTATTGTCTTCATATGTAGTCGTAGAATTATCTGAAATTGTCGTGACAAGTTTATAAGTCGTTCCACTTGTTTCTGTTCTATATAATTTTCTTGCATTAACTCCAAATGAAGCTGGAGCTGTAGGAATGGTTACTGTAATTGAATCAGATGTAGCCGCTATCGTAGTCGTAGCCGAACTAAGATCGCCCTCTACTACCGCGGTATTAACATATGTTACTTTCCAAGAATAATCCCCGGTTAAAGTTCCATTTGAAGCTGTAGTTGCTGTAGGGCCAGTTTGAGGTACCGGAATTCCATGGCGTGTAAATAGAGACCCATCCCATTTATAAGGATTGGTAACACCAGATTGTCCAATAAAAAGATAATTTTCATACTCAACCGCACCTATTCTAGTGCCTGAGATAAAAACAGATTGAGCTGAGGGTATAGTTACAAAGGTAGTTGATTGGAGATCAAACATGTCTCCACCACCCCAGACAACCATGGTTTCAGTGCCATCATTATCATGACGTGTATAAAGTCCATCCCCAATATGAGATCCAAACGATGTTCCAGCTAACGCAGTCGTACCGCCCCTAGTTCCAGCGGCTCCGTTTTCGAACAAAACATTAGCACAATCTGGACTTTCATTATCTGGGATGATTGTTTTGGCAAATTTAGTATCTAAACCACCATCCAAAAGGATGCGGCCTGATGAAGGATAAGTTCTGTCAAAAAATGCCGTCATGTTAAACCAAAGTTATTGCTTTGGGGCAGATCATCAACATTATGAACTCGTTTAGGCCCATCTACACCCTTATGTTTTGTTTGCCATCTAATGGCACGTTTAAGACCCAATTCCCATCGATTGAAATATTGAGTTGCTACATTTACATTACCATCTTTCATAGCCATATTGGCGATACAGAAATTAACGATGTCTTTACGGTAATGTTCTGGAGTATCTAAATTCGCTGTAGGTGTACTCTGTAAATTAGGTCTATCATAAGTATATAATTTAATTGTCAAAGATGATGTGTCCGGAATGACCCGAAGAAAAATAGTGCGGTTCCATAATTGATATTCTTCAGGTGTTCCCGATGCTGTTGTATCAGCATTTGATAATGTAATCGAATCATCTTCTCTAAAAGTTGTATATCGAAGCTTACGTCCATTATATTCAATTCTTTTAATTGCAATAGCTCTAGTAGGATAAGCGTATTCTCTTTGATCAGCTACAGAATTAGCTGTGTAAGTATTCTCAATAACTAAAGCTTCTTCAGCTAATTGAGTTTCAGCATCATAAATGAGGTCGTAAAAATCTTCAGATGAGAAAAAATTATCACCAGTTGCATTATATTTACGTCTAGCGTCAGCCTCAATTTGTATTGGAGTTGCCATTTATTAGCTCCATGTTGTTGACGCTTCTGAAACTTCGCTCCAATCAGATGATGGATCGCTTTCATCCGTCCAAGTTGTTATTGCTCTATCAGCGGCATCAGTAACATTACTAATAAAAACGTGATAATAACCGGCGGCATCAACGGATGTTAAATCAGGAATTGAACTCGTTATACTTAAGGAATCTGATCTAGTGATAACAGCATCTTTAATCCAAGAATCTGAAAGACTTAAACTTTCCGACAGAATTTTATGAGCAGATGCTAGTTGATCATTTCCGCCACCCCATTCATCAACACCCCAAACCATTGTACCCCATAAACTTGTGGGACCAGGCCCAAAAACCTGAAATGTGTTTGTAATGGTTTTGGCATAATCTACCATCAGTTTCCATTAGGCCACAGTAATTTTAGTGGTAACTGTTAATGTGTCACTAGCTCCCACATTAATTACCGCCTCAGTATCTCTTGAGAACATCGTTCCAGCTGTATTTGATGAAAAGAGCCCATATTCAACAATCGCTCCCGTTGCAGAACCGGCCGCAAATGTCGCCACGACTTCATATAAAGCCCCAGAAGTATAAGTAACTGTTCCTGTATGTCTTCCGACTTCAGTTCCCAAAGCTGTATTACTTACTGCTTCCGCGGTTGAATCAGTACCAACAGCTATATATCTCATAGTAAAAGTCGCTGCCGCCGTGGCAGCTGAGTTCATAAATGAAGCTAAAAACTCTAGACCATTAGTCACGATGACATTTTTACCTGATCTTTCGTCTTTAATTTCACCGTCAGGGCCACAGCAAGTCATCTTCCAATGGCCAACAATTTGAACATGATCTTTGCCGTATTTTTTATCAAACATGGCTATCCTTTATGTCTCTTAGCTCGATCATTTTGAATTGCCATTTTAGCTTCGTCTAAATCGTCAAATTGATTTTTATGTTCATTTAAAGAATGTCCATCCAACTCCCATTTATTTGCTGCTACATAACCGCACGCTTGGCAAATATAAGATCCTGATCTGGTCTTATTTTCACGTAAATGACGATTACGTTTTAAATCATCTGCATCGATTCTCAGCATTTTATAGGAAGTTGGCAATGGAACATCATTTCCGTCTAGAACTATTGGCGATATCCGTTTTACTAAACGATCGGCTTCATCTTCCTCTATCTCAATATATTCTTTAGCAGGAATCACATAGTTTACACCATGAATTTCTTGCTTAAACGAATGAACATTATCATTCCAAACTTTAACTAACATTTAGGCTCCTAAAGTGAAATTCCTACTATATCAAATTGTGCTGAAGTACTAGTCATCGCTGTAGATAACTCAACTTTTATATATCTAGCGCCCATTATAGATAAAGGAACATAAGCTTGAGTAACAGAGCTATTAATTTGAACTTTTGTGGGAGTAGTAGAGCTCACAATAGGTTCATGATAAAGCTGGCGATATGTTCCACCTGACTTTGCTGCAATATGGAATAAAACATCAGCTCCAGAAGCCATAGTAGGAATACCGACTAAAACTTTATCGTAAGCTTGTGTTAAATCCACTTCTGCTGTCAAAGTCTCACCGGAGGCCATACTTGCTATCGAAGTAAAGCCCATCGCATTTTTATATGACATTAGCGCCCCCAGACGGAAATATAAAAAACATCTCCACTAGCTACACCTGTTACCCCAATTGTTCCATTGGTAGATGTTCCAGCTGCACCTTCATTTGCTCTAAGCGACCAAGGACTAGAAGCCATTGATTGAGGAGCAAAAGCAACACCATAGATATAATCAAGCCCAGTATCAATTGCTTGAGTAGCTGCATCAGCTGTGCAACTTAAAACTTGAAATCTAGATGAACCGTGAACATCTTCGTGTATTTTAGCGACTGTAAATGCCATTTTTTATCCTTCCTAATATAGGATTTTTTTAAGATCGACATCAGGCTGATCAATACATGGCTTGATGTCGTCACTCATATTTAACTGATTCAAAAAATCGATCAGGGGCATTTGTGTTATTGATCTAATATTGCCTTCAGCATATGAACCTAAACAGCCACCCTCTGAACAATTTACCATCCAGTTTCCTGGAATTTGCAGAGTTAAATAATCAAAATAATATTTAAAATTTCTGTAGGATGGCCAGCTAGGCACTTTAATACCAAAAACATCAGTCATTGGTATAATATTGCCGACATTATTATCATATTTAGATTTCCATGGATGGAAGGATGATTGATCATAACCAAAACAGAAGTCTGCTCCTAACATCCCTACTCTATCCACGCCTAAAATAGCTTTGGCAAAGTAAACACAAGCACCTAAGACATTTCCGCCATTAGACATGTACATTGAAAAGATCTCTATTTCGCTCACAGCATCGACATAAGCCTTATCTGGAACGGGTGCATTGTAAACGTAGATTTTACCTTGCCATTTTTTAATAAGATCGGGTTGGGAACCAATAAACGCAATTAATGTGCGGTCTTTGGTTAATTCCCAATATTCTTCTTCGGTTTTAGAACCGCCCTCTGATACTTCTTCAATGACTACTGGGCCTGCATCCAGGCTTACATAGTAATCAGCCCCAACCCCAAGATCTTCCAAAAAGTGGAAGTTATGAAGACAAGATACAACTGGGAGTGAACCTTTAGATTTAAGGTGCTCTGCATTATATCCTAAACTGGGGCCGGAACCGACACAGAGGGCCGTTCCATATTTATGGGCTTGGTATAACTGCCCAACACTATGCTCTTTAAAAGAGCCTAGGATTTCTTTGTTAGCTTTGATGTTGTCGACCCAAGTTTGAAACCAAGACTTAATGGTGATCTCATCATTGCTACAAGCATTCGAATGCAACTGTTCTTTTCTAATTGGTGGAGCATCAATATAGTTTTGATAGTCCAGTGTGATTTCTGCTTTTCGTGTCATTCTGCTTTTACCTTTCTTTAGCGAACACTAATGTAAGCTTGACCTGAAGCTCCAGATGCAATTGCTTCCATAGTTTTACCTACCGCAGGCGTTGGATATCCTGTGGAATTAGACTTAAGAGCAAATTCGCCATCAGCAGCGAGAGCCAAGATTTGACCAGCGGCGGCTGAATTATCAGCTTCCATTTCAACTGCTGCAAAACCTTGTGTCATGATCCATCCATAAGTTCCAGTTGTTAGAGTGGTATGCTTAACTAGTCCGACCAAGAAATCTACTGAAGTAGTAGAAGAAATGGTAACAGAGTAGCCAGTAACTCCACTTACAACACAACCATAACTTGGAGGGATTTGACTATTACCAGCATTATACACATATCGGTAATGCTCATCTCCAACACGCCGCTCAACACCAACTTCAACGGAGTTAGTAGCTGTAACGTTGGAAACGCTTTCGAAAAAGACTTGTTGATCATAAGGTCCAGCCATTTTTAAACTCCTTAAATTAGCTAGTTAATCCAGAAAGACATGCGAGAAGACGATTGTTACCAGAAGTAAATGCCAACATTGAATAGATTTTCGCTACTTTCACGTTCTGATCTAGAGGTTCAGAAAATGGCAAGAATCTAAACCATTCATCTTTGTGAGCGTACATTTTAACTACATCCTCATTCACAAAGAAGAAGTGATTAGCTGGTGCATGACTATCAGCGATAACGGGAATCCCGTTAAACATAAGAGATGAAAAACCACCTCTAGCAGTGTCGGAATCAGTAAATCTTTGTTGTGGTTGAAGCAACGCATAATAGTAGTTGAAGATTGCTCGAGTAGTTAATGCTACTGTAGGAGCCATGTTATCTACTACCGCCGCATTCCATTGAGTTTGAAGTGCAGACATACTTGTTACTGTCGTGGAGGAATCCACATTACTTTGCCACCAGCTATAACTAGATTGAGAAATCCCGCCAACTGTCTGATCAGTTGCACAGAAATCTCGCAAACCAACGATTGATTTAGCTGTAGTTCCGTCTGAATATAGACCGGTGCCAATCCGATCAAGCATGGATTTTTCTGCATTCTTAAGCTTTGATTTAACAAAGTTAAGCTTTGCAGCATCGCCACTATTCTTAAGCTCATCCGATCTCTTGATTGAGATATTTTCATAGATTTGCTTAAGTGAATAATCTGCACTGGTAATGACTTCAGTATCAGAAGTATCGAGAGTATCCGCCCCTGAATACCATCCACCTGCACCATTTACAGCATATTCAAGAGGAACCATAACTTGAGTTCCGCCGTCAATTTTGACGAGAGAACGTTGTTTGATTCTTCTCATGTAAGGGTTTGAATCGAAGATGTTATCTTCGAGTTTTCTAACATAATATTTTTCTGTAATTGCCGAAATTTGGTCGTATGTTAAGGCCACGATATGCCTCCTTTTTTTCTATTTATTTCTATGTATATCTGTCAACAATCCAATTTTGTAACTCAGATTCAGACATGCTCTTAAAGTTTGGCGGATAATCCATTTCTGTGCTCTGATTCGGAGCATGGGAAATCCCAAGTAATCCAGCCTTTGCACGTTGTTTTAGATCACCTGCCATTTGCTCTTTCGCTTGATTACGAGCTCTGTCGATCAACTGGTCGTGATAATAAGCTTTAAAAGCAGGCTCAAATTTTCCTATGCTATTTTCGGTTGCATAGTCCAAAACCTGTTGTTCTAAAGTTTTACCACTGTTAGGATCGGTTGCGGAAAAATCGATATCAGGATAAGCATCTTTGACTTTTCCAATCGCACTTCCGTAAGCAGCGTCGGCCCTTTCGGCCTTTATATTCTCAACAAAATCTTTCATAGCGTTAAATTCTTCTTGGAATTGCGCCGGGATCTGAAAGTTTTGTTGTTGTTGTGGTTGAGCTTGCCCCCCTAATATATCAAATCTTGATTCCCACGTTTTATGTAGGTGATCATTCCATTCAGGATTATCTTGAGCAAACTTATCAATTTCACCGTATTTCTGTTCTAATTCTACGGCACTTTTATATCTATTTTCAACTTCTTCAGATTTTTGTTTTAACTCAGCCATATGTTGGGCATAATTGTACCCTTGACTCGCCCTTTTTAAGATAGCATCAATAGGTTCTTTAATAATTTTCCCATTAGCTGAATATTCAAATTCTTGAATAGGTGTCGGTGGAGCAGCTTCATTAAGTTCTTGTTGTGCATTTTGCTGAACTGCTTCAGGAGTTTCAAAAGAGCCCTGAACTTCAGCTATCATTTGTTCTGTGCTTGGTTCTTGAAGATCCATAAATCACCTTTATACTGGTCTTACTTCAGCGGCTCCGGCTTCTGGCGAAGCTGGTCCTTGTGTTTGAGGTTGCCTAGCGCCACCCTGCCTGGCTTGTCCAACTTGCTGGACGAGTTGTTCAAAACCTTGCATAAGCCCATCTACCAATTCTTTAGATTCAGGCGAAACTTGAGAAACATATTGAGCTATCAAAACAAGCCCTTGTCCTACATTTTGAAATAATTTGGCAACTTCTTGCCCACTAGCTTGTTGATCTTGCTGAGGTGCGGCCATTTTAGACTCCCTGTGTTTGTTGGGCTAATTCAGCTCGACGCTGTTTCATACGTTGTAGAACAACATCAGCATTTGGAAATTCGATGCCTTTTAATAATTCTTCGTCATCAATTATTTCTAATTCTCTTAGTCTAAATAATTTTGCTTCTCTTTCAGCTTTGGCAAAAGGAAGACCTGAGACTGTAGAAACTCTGACATCAAATTCACCCATTAAGACGCGATCTATTGTTTTACCATGAACGAAAGAGCCATTTTCATCTTTAATGAGTTCGGTCATTTGAATAGTCGTTTTTACTTCTTCCCCGATTCGAATACGCTCAGTAGAAAATTGAAAGAATTTATCTATTCCATCTCTTCCGGTAATTCTTCGTATTCTGGGAACAGTATAGTTCTTGAGTGCCCATTGCACATATTGACGGCCAAACTCACGTAAAAAGTTATCCATGTTACGTGTCTTTTGGCGGATTCTCGTTCGTCCAGTTTCTTGTAAGGCTTCAATAGCACGAGCCGCCGTGACCCCAGCGGGATTAGATCCCCGTGTAACTTCTTGAGAGCCCGATACATCATCAAACCACAGCTTCATGCGATCGATTAATTGCATTACATATGGTTGTAATTGTACACCTGTTTCTCTTCGGACTTCACTACCAGGTTCTTTTTCTATAACCGCACCTGGAATATTAAAGAGATTATCTGTATCGACGCCGGATTCCGTGTCGACAATCCATATAGGATTTCCCATAAGGGTTAAGACATCGAGCGAAAAGGAGACTAATTTGTTAAAAATCTTCTGCGGGCTTTGTTGCTGCTCTACATCTGAAATGCCAAACCAAGATCTAGGATCTATATAATTGATTAATTTTTGAACAGGAATAGATTTATCATCGGCCTCTAATTCGCCATCTTCTAAAACAACATTTCCGGCGATAACAATCTTTCGGCCTCGGGGATATTTTAACTTCGTTTCATAGACAGTTTCTTCTTCACCATCATCACGAGTTCGCTGATTTTCCACCTCTTCTGTATCCAAAGGGCGGCAAAAAAGAGTGATAACAAGGGCTTGGTCTCGAGCTGTTGCTTCAGTTGTAGGCTGACCTTGTATGACAGCCCTGTTATCTGCAGGACTTTGGTATCGGAGTTCCTTAATATCTGTTTTGGCCGCTGCCCATAGATCATTAAGATCTGGTTTGACGAACCTTCCTTTATCTGGCCATTGAGCTTGGATTTTATCCAGGTTAAGAGGTTCCGCATAAATAAACCATCCGCATTTTCTTTGTGTATTTACGTCAGAAGCACCCGGCTCAGGATAGCCATAAATGGGCTCTAAGGACTTCCAAGTAATAGCACCAAGACCGAAATCGGCTTTATCGTCGAAATCAATTCCGGCCAAAGCTGTTCCATAGATATGGCTATCATAGAGGCATTCTAAAAGAACATAGTTCCAATCAAAACGCTCCCAATCTGACTCCATTACATCATTAATGACAACAGCTAATTCAACATCCTGGGGCTCGGTAGCGATATACTCGATCCTAGGTCTAGCATCAGTCATAAGAGGAACTTGGTTTTGAATCGCGGTGAAAATGAGGTTTATAACTTCACTGTGGCGATAACTTGGCCGTTTAACCCGCCATTGTTTGCCTCTAAAATCATGATAATAATCCCGCCAACACTGAATATAAGGTTCCCTATACCTTTTAGATTCGGCAAATAACTTGCGCACAAAATTGACGGTTTTTATATCTTTTTCGCTAGGCTGATAATCATTAGATGCAACAGATCCATCATCATCTACGCGTGGAGCATGAATATCTTGGGGCTGTTCAATGGTCATAATTCATCCCATTCTCGCGCCATTCGTTTTTCTCTTTGGGCTTCGAGGTCTTTATACATTGTATCAGGATTGGTAGTACCGACTTCTTCCAAGCCTCGATCTTTAAGAATTTGTTGTTTATGGCCTTTGCCTTTGATTATACAGCCTAATGCTGGCTCATAATAGGGTTGGCCTAATGCAGATCTTTCCAGGTTAGATTTTGCGATTAATCTTTCGAGATCATGTTGATTACATTGAGGACATGATTCTTGATCATCGATCTGCCTAATTGATTTGATGATATTGAATTCGTGTTCACAATTATGACATAGATATGGATATTCTGGCATCAGTCCCCCCGGGGATTTGGAGATATGTTATACCAATTTCCTTTACTTACCAAGTTTCATGTGTTTTTTGTTTTTTAGATTTAAGACGTTTAAGTCTTTGTTGAGTAGTCTCATTTTTTCCAGATTTATTATAGGAAGGTGTTTTAGGTGCGGAGCGTTCTGTCATTTTCTTAGCTATAGAAACAAGACAATATCGGAGAGAGTCTAAGCCATGGTCATCTTGCTTAACAGGGTTCGGATCCTTTTCATCTTGATCAGGTCTTAAATCTTTGGGTTCAGGCCAATGATAATTCTCGAACTCATCGCAGATATTAGGAGCTTTAGAGCGAAATATTCTAAATTTGCCGCTTTGAATAAGAGAATAAACAAGATCGATGCCCTTTTTTACTTCATTATTAGCGGCTGTTGCTCTAAGTCCAGCTCGATTGAGCTCTTGAATATTTGCAGGCTGATCAGGCCCACAATAAAAGCGCTGAATATCCCAAATTTTTTGCCGTTGCTTTAAGACATCGATAATTTCAGAGATAGTCAGCCTTGTTTGATAGACTTCAGAAACCAAGACATAATGGCCATTTGGAGTCTTTGCCACAATAGAGCACGCAAATGGTTGGCTATAGCCCCAGTCAATACCTGCCCAAACTTTAGTACCTTCCGGCAGTTCAAAGGGATCCACAATATTAATTGCTTCATCAAAGCAGTCATAAACCATTCCTTCCATTTTTGAGGGTCTTCCACCGTACATCATAGCAAATCGTGCTGGTTGCATAGTGGCTTTGGCTTGCTCATATTCTTCAAGAGGAAAATAGGGATTTTCTCGGGATTCAGCCTGACAAAGATGGATATCTTCTCTCAACCCTCTTTCAACCGCACGAATTAAATCTTTAGCTACCCAATTGAATGAATAAAGAGAAGTGGTGAGTGTAATAGGGCATTGTTTAAATCTGGAACGGCCAAGTATATTAGTCCAAAAATAGAAAGGATACTTACCGGCCTCATCGCCCCAGATAGAATAAACATTTGTTATGCCCACGATGGAGTCAGGATCTGTGGCTGTTCTGAAATAGACTTTAGCGCCAGAATAGCACTCAAAAACAGCATCCACCTTTTTATATTCGCCAAATCCTTTCATAAATCTTTTAAATTCTGGCAAGGATGCCTGATTTAGGATTTTGAAATTAGGAGCTGTGACAAGATGATTACAATCTGGCCCGTGATATTTGTGTATTAACATTTTAGTGCGAACCGCACCGACCTTAGTTTTACCCCACTGAATACCAGTTGAGCATAGAACTATTCTCTT
>JAAOEI010000109.1_pt1 | contig 32311 bp, 45 predicted proteins | sample 7059261 | NCBI WGS metagenome assembly JAAOEI01 (sample SAMN14008812, study PRJNA610033) | viral metagenome | isolation source: viral particles filtered from seawater | place: China: Hangzhou Bay, Yangshan Deep Water Harbour | collected 2017-10-31 | reverse complement strand
ACGTTGCACGCGCACAAGAAGCGATCCGAGGAGGCATTCGCAGGATAGAGGTGTTCGATGCGTAGTAGCTACCCGATCAGAAACAGCAAACCAACCGACAGGCAACGGGCCTACCTGACAGAGGTCATCAACTTTTTGTCCAAACACAATCGTTCGCCAACACACCGCGATATGCTCGCGATTATGGGCTACAAGCAACTCAACTCGTCCAAGCAATGCGTGTTCGCACTGGCGCAGAAGGGCCACATGGAATTTTCCGATGGGCGTGCTGGCCTACAGCTATCGGACCGGTATCGCGTAGTCGTAGTAGACACTCAGGAGGATGCCCATGGAGATAACGTTTGAGATGGGCGTTGGTGACGAGGAGTATATCGTCACCGCCGATGTAGAGCCGGGGTGTCAGCCTACATGGAGCGACCCCGGATACGGCCCCAGCATAGCCGCCCTAGGCGTTGAGCGCCTGTTGCCCGATGGCCGCTACGAGGAGGTCGCTGACGTTCCAGCAGCCCTCCTAAAGCGCATGGAGGCACACGCGCTCGACGAGGCGGCTGACGAGTCAGAACGCACATACGAGGTGGCTGAGTCGATGGCTTGGCATCCACTTGTCTGAGGCCCATCGGCGGGCGTATAGAGGGCTGCTACAGGCCCGCCGACGCATCAACGAGGCAACGACCTACGACGATCTGGAGCGCGTTGTAGAGACAGCAGATCAGTATTTCATGGCGGGCAAACTGACCCGCCTACAAACGGAGGCAATAGCGTATGGCTGCTGGGCGAAAAGCAAAGCGCTCACAGGAATGGTATACCGCCGCGGAGGCAGCTGACTATCTGGGACTCCATGTTGATTCTGTTCGACGACTATGCCGACAGAATCAGATCGAATATCGCAAGCTCAAGGGTTACCAGTTCAGCAAAGCGATGTTGGATGCGTTTCTCGCGTCGCGCACCAATTTCCAGCCCCGCTACCCCAGCCCGCTCAAGGGGCGCTACGGGCCGCGAGGGCAGTGATCCGCGAGTCGTTGACGCATTGAAGCGACACATAACCAGCCAGGCTAAAACGATCACCCTGCTGAACGATAGCTGTAGTGAGCTAACCAGCCGACTGCGCGAAGTAGAGCACGACCTGCGGGCAGCAAGGGCCGAACGCGATTACTGGCAGAGGAGGGCCACAGAATGAAAAGCAATGCCGATGAACAAGAGTTGCTGGAGAAGGTGCGGTTTAGCTCCAGAGATGAGCGGGCGACAGAAATGCTCTCGCTACGCTTGGAGCCGGGCTACATTAATCATTTGAATGAGTTTCTTGACCGGACGGGCGTCAAGCGCTCAGATGCCGTTAGAGCCGCTATACTGGCCCTATCTGAGGTTGCTGTATTACGCGCCTTAGATAAGGACAGAGAGGCTTCTTTGCTGGCATTTCATGCACGCCAAAAAGGCAGTAAGAAAGCAATTCTGCATTGTAGGCTGGAGCAGTCCTACTTGGATTTCATTGATGCGTGGGGGGCCAAACGCGGCATCAACAAGCGGACAGCCGCATTGCGTGCGATCCTTGACGCTGCACAGGAGCAAGAGTGAAATACGGATCGCTATGCAGCGGCATCGAGGCCGCATCGCTGGCCTGGGAACCGCTGGGCTGGACACCGGCTTACTTTGCTGAAGTGGAGCCGTTTCCAAGTGCTGTGCTGCATCACCATTGGCCCAACGTGCCAAACTTAGGAGATATGACTGCTGATGACTTCATCGACCGCGCAGCCCAGCATGGGCCAGTTGACGTTCTCGTTTCCGGCACGCCCTGCCAGTCCTTCTCTGTCGCAGGATTTAGAGGCGGCCTGGACGATGAACGTGGCAACCTCGCCCTCCAGTTTTGCCGCGTTGTTGATCGATGCCGTCCGAGGTGGATCGTCTGGGAAAACGTACCTGGCGTCCTTAGTGTCAACAAAGGACGAGACTTTGGAACCATCGTCGGGTCGTTTTCAAAACTCGGGTATAATCTCGCGTGGAGAATCCTATGTGCTCAACACTTCGGAGTTCCACAGCGCCGCCGACGTGTCTTTCTTGTCGGACATCTTGGAGCCGATGAGCGCGGCGCTGGAGCGGTATTGTTTGAGCGCCACAGCGTGCAAGGGCATCCTGCGCCGAGCAGAGAAACGCGGCAAGACCTTGCCACCGCTGTTACAACGGGCGCTGACACTGTCGGCACAGTAACAGCGCGGAAAGGGCGCAATAATGGCATCGCTAATGATGATGTAACGGCCAATCACCTGATCTGCGTCAATGCGCGTGAGACACCCGTTAGTGCCAGTGGCAAGGACTTGCCACTTGGCGCTCAGGATCGCGGTCATGCGGTGGCAACGCAGATGCAAGTGCGCCGACTCACGCCACGCGAATGCGAACGCTTGCAGGGTATGCCAGACGACCACACGCGAATACCGTGGCGCGGCAAGCTGTCAGAGGACTGTCCAGACACGCCCCGCTATAAGGCGACTGGCAACTCGATGGCCGTGCCAGTTATGCGGTGGATTGGTGAGCGGATACAGATGGTGGACGCACTGCTGAAATGAAGGTGGGGTGGCACGCAGAGAGAGCGCCCGGAGCGATACCGGCAGGGTATCAGCGTGTGCTGCCCCACTGCCGTTTGAGCCTATAAATACCGACAAAACTTTACACCTATACTACCTGTTATCGTTAGTAAGGTTACAGTTTCACTTAAACTGGTTAATCTGACTTAAGTTACTGTGGCCCCGTCAATACCGACAAAACTTTACACCTATACTACCTGTTATCGGTAGTTAGATTTCAGTTTCATTTAAACTGGTTAACCTGACTCAGCCTACTGTGGCCGTGTTGATAACGAATTCTAGCACTAATTTTGGCCGTTGTCAACCTGTATAACTAAAACCCAGATTATCGTTAGTTAGCCTCACTCAATTCGGCGCGGCGTCGCCATGTAGTTCCACGCCCGATTCACTTTAGTCCGCGACAGATCCAGCACCCAGCCGCCCATTGGTCGCGGATCTTGCCCTTTCTCATGCCACCAGCCATCGCCATCACCGCCGAACTCGTCCTTGTAGGTCGGTAGCTGTAGATAGTATTGCGTGTCGTAGTGGATGTGGCCGATCTGGTTTATCCGCTCTCTGCGCTGCTCGGTCATATAGCTTTGGTGGATATGGCCGGAGACAACGAAATCGGCATCGGGCAGAAAGACCGCTCGGCGGTTGGCTTGTATAATGCCCTTGGTTACAGGCGCTGAACCGCCCGACCCATGGCTGTAGTAGATTTTGCGGGTAGATTGGGTTTGGCCGCGATTGTCCTGGTAGCGCAGGAATATCCAGCCCGTATAACCCATGGGTAGTATCTGTGAGCCGGTGCGGAGGTTGAGTTCGGTGACGGTGGCGGTGAGCAGGTCAAATTCGGCATATTTCAGAATAGCCGTCTCATGGTTGCCTCTCGCCCAGCCAGCGATGTAGGGCGCGAATGGCTCCAGAAAGCCCACAGCGTCCTCTACAAGGGCGTTGAGGTAGTCTGACCGCACATACTGCGGCAGCACGGCGCTCTTCGATCCACGGCGATCTGAGCGCCCCTGCATGGCGTCCCAAAAGTCGCCCAATAGGAACACCCGCCCATCGCGCTCGGCCACATACTCCAAATGCCGCTGGAAGAGCGCTCTATCGCAGTGGGCGCTGTCGAAGTGGATGTCGCTTGCCAGCAGGATCGGCAGCGTCCAATCCGGCCCCGAAGGACGCAATGCCAGCGCCACGCATTTGTCCGACAGGCGCTCTGTAAAGGGCTTCAACGGCTGTATCCGCTACAATGCCCCCAGATCACGCTGCCTGCTCTTCTAAGGCCATCTCTACATGACCGTTACTCTCGGCCCTCGTATCGGCCAGGACGGCCTGTAGGGCCGCTATAGCGCCGCTCTGCTGCTGGACCAACTGCGACAGGTCGGACACCCTGCCCTGGGCCTCCTGTAGCTGCTGGATGGTCTGCTTGCGGTTCTCTTCAATGCGCTGTAGTCGCTCTTCAACAGTCATTTCTATCCTCTATGCACTTGGTTTGACAGGATGCCCTCTAAGCGCGCTAACGAGCGCGACAAGTCGTTGAGCAGTTCGCTCTGCGACCGCGACATCTCAATCAATAGTTCGTTTGTATGGTCGAGTTTTGCGGCAACCGTCTTCATTTCCGCCGCCGCATCGCCGTTGCCGTTTTTGCCGTTCAGCTTGGTCAACAGATAGTATGTCAGCGCACCCCCGGACAGGCCCGTACCCCCGGTGGTCAACAGACTCATGATCGGATCGCCTTCCATCTACCATTTGACCTTGTGCGACCAATAGCGGGCCGACAGCTTGGACGGCTTGGCGTCCTGTGCGTTGTGGCGTGCGTAATAGCTCTTACGACGGGCCTTCTGACGGGCTGTCTTAGGGTTTTTGCCCGCCCCCGTAACGCCCTGCTGACCGAACCGGATCGTCTTGACCTGGCCTCCGCTCTTTGCCACCACGACGTGCGATTTGGTCGGATGGTTGGGCGTGCGCTTGGGCTTGTTGTAGCCACTGACACCAGCACGGGCCAGCCGGGGGTCTTTCTTAGCGGCCATTATTTACCTCGCCGGGTAGAGCGGCTCTTGGGCTTGGCCTTCTGCTTGGCCCTGGCTTTTGCGGCTGCTTTGTATCCGGCTGCGGTATACGGGTATTTCTTTCCACCGACCTTGGGCATCGTATTTCTCCTATCTAAACGTCTTAGCTAATATGGCCCGTGCTTCCAGGCTCTCGTTGACAATCTGTCCCACCTTGCGAACCAACTCCTCTGCCTCGTCCGGCGTGACCTTGCCGTCGGCCATCACCTTCTCGTACGTGCGCGTCAGATTATCCAATGCGTCCAGCACATCCTTGACTTCGCCAACGGCCTGTTTGACCTGGCGGGCCTTACGCGCTACCGATACCCCTACTGCCAATGCGCCGATCATTTGCCACTGCCACCTTTCTGCATTGATTTGGCTCTTGCTTCTTCATATCGCTTAGTAAACGTTGGGTCACTGTTAAAAAACGGCAGCGTTTTTTCTAATTCTATTTTTTCTTTTAATAGCATCAACCCTCTATCGGGGTCTTCTAGCGTAGACGCATATGCTTTTAAGTCATCTATTGTAAAATCACTAAAGTCGATAGGTGCTTTAGTGTCCGTTTCGAGGTATGCGCCCAAATCGCCAACAAGCTCATCGTTGATTTGGTTTAATCTGTCGTACGGATAGCCTTTCCTTTGGTTGGACAAGTTAGCCATCTTATTGTTTAAAGCGGCTTTGCTAAAATTTGGGCTATTCGGCATCATAGCAGCCATGCCCAACTTACCCAAAAACCCTACACCGCCCGTCATATCGCCTATAGACAAGTCACTAGCAGCTTGCACGGGGTCCTTGGCTGCGCTGCGAACCCCTTGACTAACAGCCTGTCCAAATTGACGAATTGCCTCCTTGGGTTGCTTATATGCTGACTGAGCGGCATCCAATGCCTGTTGTGCCATGGCTTCTACTGCTGGCTTGTCAAGCTGCAATACTTCTCCCACGGCTTTCAATGGATTAGCTATTGTCCATCTTGGCAGAAGTCCAACAACATCCTCTAATCCAGTTGTGCCCCTTTGGGGTTGAAGGGTTGACTCTACGCCTTGCGCGAGACGCATTAACTTCTGCCCTAAAATATCACCACCACTAGGCGCATTTGGTGGATAATTATAGGGGTCAATGCCTCGCTTGATGGCCTCTATCAGCGCCCTGTCATTTTGCATAATCGGCGTCATTTGCCACCTTTCTGCTGGTTGTCGCTGCTGCTCCGAATCACATCGTCACCGCGTTTTACCGTCACGTTACCGCCCTCTACGTCCACCTGCATCGGCGGCTCGGCTCTATCCAGTCGATCCAGCTTTTCAATCAGCTTGTTGATCACAGCAAACTCTGGCTTCTCTTGCTTCTCTACAGCCCCAGAGATGTTCGATAGCATTGAGATCAGCGCCGTCAGCGACGAGCCTAACAAACCCATCACCGCTGCGATTTTCTCTTGCTCCAGATACAGGCTGGCTGCTACGCCGATCACCACGATAGCCGTGATGTAAGCCAGCCCATTTTTGCCAATGCTCTTGCCGGCCACATCTTTGGCCGTAGACTGCGCTTCCAGCCGCTGGAGTTCGGCGCGGATCTCAGCCTTGTAGTAGGCCAGCGATTTGCGTTCCTCGTCCGTCATTCTGCGTTAGTCACCCTCGCCAAAATAGAATCCTAATACCGTGCCGTAGATTCCAATCAGCACGGTTGCGTCAATCTGATTTGTTACGACTGTTTCCCACACGACCAGCCCTGTCAATGATACGCCAATCAACTGCCGTATCGCTTGCTTGCTCACCCAACTGCTGCGTCCATTGCGCCCCTTTGCTGGCACTGGTGCGCTGCTGCCCTGCGGCATTACCTCGCTCACGGCGAGTTAAGCGTCTACCGCGTTTGACACTGCCGCTTGTGCCTTGAGATCGGCGTACGCTGCCGCATACGGATCGGATGGTGGCGTTGCCAGACCCTTGACCTTGAATCGGTCTACCTCGCGTGACAGCAACGTCTGCGGATTCTCTGCGTTACGCGCTGCTTGATTGAGATAACACGCTACGCCGTAGGTCATATAGAACGTGCCGTCCTCATCGTCCTTCTTAATGAGAATGTCACTGACGCGACAATATGCGCCAGTGGCCGATAGGCCGCTTACTGGTATGTCTGCTGTGATTGCCATTAGTTTCTCTCCTGTAGTCGCATCAGTTCGCCACGCAGTTCTGCAATCTCGTTATCTCGTTGGTCCATCGCAGTGCGCCACTTCTGGCCCTCTTGTCGTATTGTGTCGATGATTAGGGCGTTTAGTCCTTTCGTGCTAACGAAATGGTGTCCGTCATCGTTGAGCGTCACAACGCCCGTATCATGCAAAACTTGGGCATTTTCTGACACAAAGGTGCCAAAAATATGCTGCGCCTTTTGTCCTGTCTGTATGTTCCGAACCGTATTAAGGAGGCCGAGGTCATCGTGATCGTCCCACGCGGTGGCATTTGTAGTGCCGTCGTAATGCACATCGCCCTCCTTGTCCACTAACCAAACGGTGCCAACACTATTAACTGATACCTTCACAATATTCGCATCGCTGCCAGGGGCACCTGCCGTAGTGCCGCTTTTCTTGGCACCCGCCAAGGTCACAATTGCGTTGCCCGAAAGTGACTTTGTTGTGTCATCTGTCGTATTAAAGCCGCCTAAAATCAGCGCATCTGTTGTTTCGCCATACCCAAAAATGGAGCACCCGCCATTTGTTGCTCCTGACTTCTTGAGTAGCCCAAATGTATCAGTCTCAGTATTGGATGTCATACCGTGCGCCACATCAGACGATTTCAACGAAATAATCTCATCGTCATTCGCACCTTGATTGAGCGTGAGACCCACAGTTGTGTTGGCATTGGCCGTATCGTTGAGAAACGCCTTCGCCGCATCGTTAATCACCACTGCGCCACTGCCCACGACCTGCGGCTCTATCACGAGGTTCGTGCCATCGTAGTAGATGTCGGCATCATTGCCTGTGCCGAGCGTCAGCTTGGTGTTGTCCGTTAGCTGTAGCTCATCTGTGCCGTTAAACGTCAGATTGCTGCTGGCTCCGAACACGCCGCTGTTGTTGTACTGGATCTGCGTATTGCTGCCAGCTACGGTGCTGTCTGTCAGATTGGCTATTGAGTTGATCGCCATTGTTGTCTCCTATCTCACATACCAAAGTTCGACGTTGGCTGAGATGTCTTTCATTTTGATCCAGCGCGGATTTGTTGGTTCGCCAGCCTTGATTTGTATCTGTCCGAGCAAGCCGATCAGCCACCACTCGTCACGATCTTCGCGGCTCTGATAATTCTCTTCTTGTGCAGGGTCAAACGCTGGATTGAGTTTGCGGACGTTATCTGTGGTCTGGACCGCATCGGCTGGTATCGTCACGGAGCCGACAGGCACATATTCTGAGACATCGCCGTGGCTGTAGTGCCAGAGGTTGCTGTATTGGTGCACGGTGTGCGTTACGCCTGTATCTGTTTCGTTTTCCTTGACCTCCCACTGGTAGGCCGTAATATCCTCGCGTTCGTAGACACCCCAATCGTCCGTCAGGTATTTATCAGTCCAGTGGTTCCACGCGAGGTTACCCACAACGGCACTGTTTTTATTATCTGCTTCTGGCCGTGTCACGCCCATGATGTCATCTGCACTGTCTGTTGCGGCGTTGTAGTAGCGAATCTGGCCGCCATCCAGCACCACCGTGCGACCTACTTCTGCGGCTACGCCAGATTGCGACTCAAAGTATTCTTGGTAGTCAGCACCCGATCCATTCCAAGAGCCGTCTGCATAAGCCTGACCATCACCGCGCAAACGAAACTCCGCATCACCATTGTTGCCCGATAGGCAATTTAGTAGGTTATACGCAGAGCTAGCTGCGCGTGTAGCGTTTAACTGTAATGTATTGTTAGTAAAGCTGGCGTTCGTTGTGTGGAGATAGGCACCTTGTAAGTTGGCTGTCTGCTGAACGTGTAGTATGCCTATAGAGGGCGTTGCACCTATGCCAACATTGCCATCTTTGTCAAAGGTCATCACGGCTGTAGTTGGATCACCTGTGCTGCTGGTTCCTCGTTGGATCTGAAAATCTCCGAAAGCTGATTGATTATTTGCAAGACCCCATCGGCGTGAATCTGCATCAGCTGGTGTATCTTGGTTCCAAAACGTCAGTTTAGAAGCATCATTATTATTGCTCTGAAGTTTTAGAGCGCCCTCCGTGCTGCTGTATGCTCCATTCACATGCAAAGGTGTATCTGGTGCAGATTCATTAATCCCAACATTGCCAGTGACAATAAGGTCTGTGCCATCGAACGTAAGATTGCTCTCGCCTGTCAGCGCGTTTGCACCTGTCACTGTAGCTACTTGGTTGTCCGTAGACGTAGCCAGCGTGACACCAGCACTTGTGACCTTCTTAATTGCTGCAATAGCCATTAGGTAATCTCCGTCAGGAAAGCCGAGAAGTTGACTGTAGTAGCCGAACTCGACACGCGAATGTATTTGCTGGCATCCAGCACAACGCCCAGCGTCAGCGTCAGCGTGTCGTTAGCGGCTACCGTAGCATCGTAGACGAGGAACTCGCCGTTGGCTGCATCGGGCGTGCCAGCGGTGGCGTCCAGTCCGATGCGTATAGTTGCCGAAGTGCCAGCTGTATTGCACACAAGGATCGTGGAGATCACGGCCTCTGTAGACGCTGGCGTCGTATACAGCGTGGCGTAGGTGCCTGTGGACGCTGTGCCCTGTATTGCGGAGTATTTGTATGCGTTTGCCATCTTAGGCTCCTATCAAGAGAAATTCTGAGAATGCTGCGCCAGCACCGCCCGAGGCTACAGCCGTTTCCACATACGCCGTGGTAGCCACTTTCGTTGAGTTGTCCGATGCCGACTGCGTGGTGGCCGTCACGCCATTTGCCAGCACGCTGGTTGCTGAGAGCGTAGCGGTTAGGTTCGTTCCATCAAACGTGAGGTTAGCCGAACCACCAAACGCGCCTGAGTTGTTGAACTGAACGTGCGTGTTGGAGCCGCCCGGCGTGCCAGCACTGGCGGCTGCTGCCGCATCGGCGTAGGCTGTCGTAGCGACCTTGGTCGAGTTGTCGCTGGCCGACTGTGTGGTTGCGGTAACGCCGTTTGCCAGCACAGAGGAGGCGTCTGGGTTGATCGTGCCTACGAGCGTGCCACCGGCAATCGTCAGCGTATTGGCGCTATGGGTGATGGTTACATCGGCGGCGTCGTAATCAAAAACAAACCCGCTCGGCAGATTCACCGTCGTAGCCGCTATGCCCAGATCCTGCCCCGTATCGCCCAAACTGTCAGCGTAGACGTTGGCCCACCGCACAGAAGTCGTACCCAGATCGTCCGTGCTGTCGGTGTCCGAAACGATGTTGCCGCCGCTCGTTACGCCGCCGGTAGCCGTCGTTAGGCCCGTGACGCCCAGCGTTGAGGAGATGGTCTGTGCGCCGGTGATGGCAACGGTTCCGGCGGTGACGTTGACGTTATTGGCCCCTGCCGTAACAGCCAACGCCTGGCCCGTATCACCAATGCTGTCCACATACAGGTTAGCCCATCGCACGCTCGTCGTGCCAAGGTCGTCGGTGGAGTCGGTGTCGGACTTGATCGTAGAGCCGCTTGTAACGCCCGCTGTGGCCGTTAGCAGTCCAGTGACACCCAACGTAGAGGAAACCGTCTGAGCGCCCGTTACAGCCACTGTGCCAGCCGTTACGTTGACGTTGTTCGCACCGGCGGTAATCGCCAACGCTTGGCCGGTATCGCCAATCGAATCGACATACAGGTTCGCCCAGCGGATACTGGTTGTGCCTAGGTTGTCCGTAGAGTCCGTATCCGATACGATGTTCGCGCCCGACGTGATGCCCGCCGTAGCCGTCACCAAGCCCGTAGACTCAAACGTGCCGGACAGCGCCAGGTTGTTGATGCGGTTTGCGCCCGTGGCATGGGCCAGGTTGCGCGAGGCGTCTACGACCAGCGCCTTGGATGCCGTGACCTGCCCTGCCGTCACGCCCAGGTTTGTTGCATCCAGACCGCCATTGATGGCGCTGCTGGTCAGTAGGTTGTCGTACTCTGCGTTAAGTTCTGCTGCTGTGAGGATGTCACCCGCAGCAAATGTATGGACCCTTGATACTGTACCCATTTAGCGTTCCTCTAATTGCTGTGAAAGCTCCGCATCTTCAGTAAGGCGCTCTATCAACTGACCCAGCGTTATTCCTTCTCTGACCGCTCCTCGGAAAGTCAGATCGCCCGGCAATGTTTTGTTTATTTTGTCGTTTATCTGCTTAAATGTTGACACCACTCCACTGGCCGTTGCCCTTGCCCGCGGTAAAGGCACGCCCGCAGACACCAACTGCTGCGTAATCTCAGCAACCGCACGGGGGCTAAATACAGCCAAGGCTGGTATAGCACCCAGCAAGAGTTCAAATCCTACAATCGCACGGCCTAATTGCGATAGCTCGGATTTGACAACTAGGCCCGACCCAAACAGCGGGTTAAACACTGTTCCAGTTAAAGAGGCTATTAGGTTACCGCTTCCACCGGCATCGGCAGCTATCTTTTCAAACTGCTGCAATGTAGCGTATGTATCAGAACGATCTCTTAGCGCTTGTGCCAACCTTCCATAGCCGCCCGACTTAGACTGTAGTTCGCTCACGTTGACAACATCACTCGGACGTATAGAGAAGAAATCGTCAGCCGCTTCCAAAGCCTCCATCTTCTCTCGATAAGGCCGCGTCAATTCATCGTAACGCTGCCCCGTCACGTCATTGAGCAGGTCTGCTAAATTCTGCTGCACGCTTGTCAATGCCGCTCGCGCTTGCTTAGATGTTTTTTTCAGAGCAGAAATGCTGCTGAGTTCGTCGCCCAACTGTTTCTTTAGCTTGTCTACATAGCCGACATCAATACCACCTTCTAATTTGCTGAGGTCTGGCCCAATGATTTCCGACAATGCTTTTTCAATTTTCTTTCTTGAATCAGCCGCTACTGTGGCCGTGCCATACGGAAAGTCAACGGAAGCATTGCCCTTGGCATCAACCTTGACGTTGACCCCAAACCTGCGAAGTGGCTCATTGACAGCTTGACGCAAACGAGCCAAGGCGTCCATGTCGGTTTGGCCTATGCGAATGTTCCAAACCTCATCGTCAATCATGGCCTGTTTGGCCGCTTCATAGTCCTTGTCCGCGGCTTCCTTAATCTTGCGGTAGTCTTCAATGTATTTGTTTACTACCCGCAAGCGCCCCTTTTCTGTGTCCTTGCGGAACTCGCGCATCACATCGCCCTTGTCGCTTGCAGCAAACTCTCGGACTTTTTGAAGCGCAGTGCCGCTAGTGCCTGTCGTAAACCCAAGTGCGCTATCAAAGACTTGGCCCAACAAGCCAACCTTGCCAGCAGAAGAAGCATCTGCGGCAACATCAGCAATCTTTTCAGTTGCTTTGCTTGCCGCCTTAAACGGCAACTTGACGGCCCCTGCGCCAACCCTTGCCGTTGCCGCAACAGGGTCAACCATGTCCAGCGCCCTGCCAGCCCTAGACATAATGCTTGCGGCCTTGGGCGCTCTGCCCGCTAGGCCAGCACCGCCCGTAAACAATGCAGATCCAAGCGCAGCCAAGTTCACAGCAGACCGCACAGGCCGCTCTTCAAAGTCTTTGACCTCATCGACGAATTGACGGCCAGCTTGCCTTGCCATTTGCGCTTCGGGCGTATCGTCACCAGAAACAATGTCTACAACACCCTCGCCGACATTATAAATGCCTTTTGCCGCACCAATCGGGTCCGACACCAACTGTCCAAACGCACTGAACTCTTCTCCAACAGTTGGCGCTATGTCACCCGGCACATTTGAAAGTGCGCGGCCCAGCGTTGCAAAAAACCCATCCTCTTTGTCGGCGTCTTGCGTTTGGCTCTCTGGCTCAATGAGCGAGTCAATGCGCTGCCTTTCCGTTGCAGATAGCCCCTGTGGCGCAGAGGTGCCAAGCAGCATATCAATTCTTCGTCGTTCAGCATCAGTGAGCGGCATTCCAATGTCTCCTAAATGAGTCCAAGCGCCCTAGCTTGGTCCATTGCTTCCTCATCACCGCTCCTTGCCCGAAAAAGCAGCGCCTTCTGCTCATCTGTTATATTTTCCGATGTGACAGACGGCGATTCGGCTTGACTGCCGACCTGCTCTTCATCTTGATTGAGCAGCAAAGAGAAATCATCTTGCAAGCTGCCACCATAGCCTTCTGCTATAGCAGCACGACGCAAAGCGAGTAAGTCTCTCAGCCTTTCCAGTTTCCGTCTGCCAAATTCGCCCGTATCTCTGGGGTTTCTAATGTCTGGAATGACCTGCTCCGCTAGTTTTTGTTCAAAATTGGAAATCTGTCCACTTGAACCGCCATTTATGATTTTGGCAACTTGTCCAACCAGCAAGGCTCTCTGATCTGTAAAAGTCTGGGCATTGGGGTAAAAACTGGAACCCAAGATTGGTACATTGGTTAGAAGACCGGCTATGGCTCTCTCAATCTTATTGTCCTTGTCCGCAATCTCGTCAAAATCTTTGATGTATTGATCAACAACATCTATTGATCCGCTAATTTCTATCATTTGCTTTTGCGCTGCGGCAGATAGCGGGGGCGGCCCTGCGCCTTCGGCAGATTTCTGTGCGCGGTAAGCGGCAAGCGATGCAGTGCCAAACTCCTTCGCTTGCATCTCGCGCTCTTCCAAATCAGCCTTACGTTCACGTTCATCCTCTTCGACCCGCCGTGCCAACTCGCCCTGCACCATGGCTCCTCCACCGCGTATTGCCTGGCCCAGCGTATTGAGCGACAGGATGCCGCCCGTGTCAGCTTGGGCGCGTTCTACGTCCGGTCGCACCCTGCCGCCGGTCAGTGCGGAGATGAGGTTGCTACGGGCTGTGCGCTGCTGGTTGGTGCGATCCGCTCGACGCTGGGCGCGATTCTGGGCGGCATTGGAAATCAGCCCGCCCGCCAACTGTGCGCCCATTGCCGCGAGTTCTGGGTTGTTTCGTATGGCGCGACCCAGCCGCTCTAATAGGGTTCGCTCTGGCGGGGCAAGGTCTTCTATGTCAGTGTCTTCAGTAGGACCACTGCCCATATCAATATCCGCTGGCAAGTCGCGCTCATCTGGGGCAACGCTCGGCCTTTTAGGCGCACTGCCAACTATGTCAACATCTCGCCCAACAGTAAACATGGCCCCGGCCCCAGGTAGGCGGTTAGGGTCATAGGTTCTCTCTGAACCCACAATCGGCTTGTTAATACGCTCCGTATCGGCAATCGCAACGCCTTGCCGACCAGCAGCCTTGTCTAACGCATCTAAGGCACTAGCGTCTTGAGCTACGCTCCGCGTGGAAAGTAGTGAAGTCCTAAAATCCTTAGGATCAGATTGCAGTTGACCCAACGTAGGTCCAGTGCCATACACCGCATCGTACAAATCTGCGCGCATAGGCGATGCTCCTCGACTCGCACGCAACAGTGATTCCAGTCGCTGCTGTCTATTTTCATCAAGCGTTGTTCTGCCCTGCTCTGGAATTAGTGCAGCAAGCATTGGGTCAAAAAACCTAAAACCGTTTGCCATCTCTATAGCCTTTTGCTTGTCTTAGTACTGGAAAGGCTGGTATGGATTTTTCGGATCATACGAGCCTGGCATTTGTGAGCCACCAGATTGCGTGCTAAACATATTCGGCACGTTGCTTATCAGCCCGGCCACCAACTGCTTGGTCAGCGGGTCGGCCAGTAGCTGCTGCGCCATACTCGGCTGCTGTGGGGCCACAGGCGTAGGCTGGGCATTGCCGCCGAAACTGTTGATGAGCTTGGCTTGTGCCGCCTCTTCTTCCATGCGCTGCTGCTGGCGCTTGGCTGCTTGGTTGGCGAAATAGCCCTGCGCTCCACTTAATGCCATGTTTGCTAAGAATGGTGCGAAATTCATTGCTTACCCCCTGCGCTCATCGTATGCTGCTGCTAATTCTGGAAACCTGTTGCGATACTCTTGCTTAATGGAATCCGGCACAGAGTTATTTTCCATTAGCGACCTAAACCGATCAATGTTTTCTGCCGTTGGGGCCGTGTAACGGTCATATAAGTCGGGCCTTGAGCGGATGATCTCATCTTTTTGAGCTTGAGAAATCGTTTGGTTTTCCATGATTTCTCTAAACTGCTGGTCTGTTAAATTCCTTGCGTCTTGAACCTGCTGCCCTAAAGCGTCTGCAATGCCCTGCTGGCCCGTCTCTTGTGCATAGCGCGACACCAGCGCTTCAGCCAGCGCATCAGCCCGACCGCCCAAATTTGGATCAAGCGATGCAAGCACTGCGCCGATGGTATCCATCTCAGCCTGTCTTCCGGCCAACGTGTTTTGACCACCCAACTGACCCGTCAGAGCCGCTGTGCGTAGCTGATTCTCCAGCGTCTGGACGCCCGGTCCAGTATCGCCCTCTTCGCGGAACATACCCGTAGCACCCGCCCTGCTGAGTGCGCGGTTAAGCGCCTGGTTCTGCATCTCCTGTTCCAGCGCCTGGGCCTGTAGCGTCTGCTGGCCGTTATACGAGCCGGTGACGCCCGCTTCCTGTAGGCGGCGTGCCAAGTCTTGGCTTTGCAGAGCGCTTTGCAGTTCTTGAAATTGTAGCGTGGCTTGTCCACCATACTGACCCGTCACAGCGGCCTCATTCAACTGACGCGCCAAATCAGCGCTGCTTAACTGGCTCTGGAGTGCGCGTTCTGCTGCCGTGTCAATGCCTCGGAACTGACCCGTTAGCCCAGCCTCAGTCGCCTCACGCGCCAACTGAGCCGCATCCAGATCAGAGAGCGTCCGCTGGCCCTCCAGCGTCGTTATAGGCGCATCTGTGCCGGTTATTACGCGGCCAAAGAGAGCCGACTCAGCGGCTTGTTGAGCGCGTAGGTCACCCGACTGCGCCAACTGCTCTCGCAGGGCCAGTTCGCGTCCTGCCAGCGTATCTTGACCCGCTTGGGCCAGTGCCATCTGCGTCCGTGGATCAAACGCCACGCGACCCAGCAACTCGGCCTGTTGCGCCCGCTCTGCCCGCTGGTTGGCGTCCGATGCCAAGCCCATCTGCTGGCGCTGTAGCTGGGCTGATAGCGTGTCCTGGCCCTCAAACTGACCTGTAAGGCCCGCACGCTGCGCCGCACGGCTCAACTCTTGGTTCAACACGCTCTGCTGACCAAGCGATTCTTGGAGCGTCTGACCGCGTTCGGCCAAGCCCATCTGTGAGCGCGTCTGGTCAAAGGCCAACGCATCGCGCAGGTCTTGCTGTCTGCGCCCGGCTGCGGATGCCTCCAGTGCCAAGCGGTTGCGCTCATTGCCTTCGGCCAAGCGCGACAGCACTGCTGCTGTATCACCCCCACCGCGCAGCACGCCGTAGCGAGACAACTGTTCGATGAGTCCGCGTTCTTGCTCTTGCTGGCGCAACTGCTGGTCAGCCAACTGCGAAGCGAGGATCGGATCGTCTGCACCTATGCGCTCCAAGTAGGCTTGCTCTAAACGCTGCTGGAGCGTGTCGGGTCCAGTTTGACCGCCTACCGGCCCTGCAATGCGCTCTCCGGCCCCTGTGAACGTCCGCAGACCATCGTCGGGCTGTTGAGCCGCCGCATCGGCATACGAGGGCTGGAAGGGCATTCTGGGCTGCTGTGCGGCAGCGGCATCTGCATAGGAGTTGCGATAACCGCCTACGCTTGACAATGCAGCCCGCTGGGCATCGCGCATCGCCTCTTGAGCTACGGTAGCGCCACTTGCGCCTAACTGACTGGAGCCAAGCTGGAGGCCCGTATTGGTAGGCAACTGGCTCTGATACCCCATGTTGAGAAGCTGCTGCTGCTGATAGGCCGGTGCTTGGTTATACATCATGTCTACCTGTGCTGGCGTGCCGCCTTGAAGGCCGCTGAGAAGTTCGCGCTGACGAGCCTGTTGGGCCGCTGCTGCGTCTGCATACGGATCAACGAAACCGCCGCCACCTGCCCCCTGCGCCGCTGCCATCGCAGCCCCTATCTGATCGGCAGTCTGCGTCTGCCCTGCCGCCATAGCCATCTGCTGGGCCAATGGATCAACGGCGGGTGCCTGTGCGGCCTCCATGGCTGCTTGCACCTGGTCAGGTGACTGCTGCTGCCCTGCCGCCATAGCCGCCCCACTTTGCACCGCTGACTGTTGCTGACCTTGAGCCATAGCCGCACCGGACGGCACTGGTGCTGGCTGCACGTCGTTGGCATTGCCTGTGGGGCGGTTGTTCATCCGCAGAATGTCCATATACTGCTCTGGCGTCAGCCCGCCCTGCGGCAACTGTCGGGTGACCGAAGGATTCTGCGCTTCAGCCATACCTGCCCCTGGGTCTGTATAGGGCGTCCTCATAGGTGCAACGGCGTTGGTCATGTCACGCGGCCCGTAGGTCGGCATTTCCGTTGAGCGGCCCGTTGGCGTCATCAGATCGTTAAACGCAGCCATATCCGGCCTAACGCCTGTGCCTTGCGCTTGCTGCATCGCAAACCCAGCATTGGGGTCATACGCATTGCCCGTTGGCATATTGTTCATGCGAAGGACTTGGGCATACTGGTCTGCCGTAAGACTGCCCTGCGGTAAAGCGCGAGGCTGGTTCTGTAGCGAGGCCGCGTCGTAATACCCCCGATATGCAGCCATCGTCTGCGGGGGTGGCGGTGGAGGTGGCGGGGGCGGCGGTATGGGCTGACCGCCTACCGTCTTCTGCCCCCCTTCGCCATACATCGTGCTGGCCGCATTGGTGTTGACGCCCGTAGGCGTTACCGTGTCGTTGAAGCCGCCCATGCCAGACGAGCCACCTGCGATACGCTGGGCCAGCGGATCTTGCATAGCCGCTGCTTGCGCGTAGGGGTTGCTGTATTGGGCCGGGCTATAAGCGTTTTGCGCCCCTGCCGCTTGGGCATACGGATTCTGGTAGGGCGTAGCGTTGGACTGTTGCCGTATGTATTGCTGCTCGGCTGCGAATGGATTTGTGTAATTAAAGGCCATTTATTCGATTCCTGTTGAACGCTTACGCTTCAGACCCAGCGGCTTGTATTGCAGAGTGGTGCGTCGAATGCGGAATGTCTCGTTGTCGTTGAAATTGCTAAAGCGCAGCATCGTGCGCGGATCGTAGCCAAACAAGTCCGTATCGGACGTGAGTGCGCTGACATCGCTCTGGAGAACAGACGTATCCAACGTGAAGTTGATGTCCAGCGTTGACCCCAGCGACCCCATTGCTACCGTTTCAATGTTGGCAACGATAGATGCAGCGGTCTGCTGAATCGACATCTCAAAATCGCCAATGTTGTCAAACAGCACGCGGTTGTAGAGCCAGCGGCATTGCACGCTGTCACCCATCGGGGCGATGTTGGCTGTTTCAAAGAATCCGCGAATGGCCGTGCCGTTGTCTGAGTTGCCCGACTCATGCTTCATCAGAAAGCCGCTGAAATCACCTGCGTGCGGCAACTCATCGACCATAGCAGCGGCGTTGCGCTCAAAATTGTTGTAGGGGCCGAACCAGCAGTTGAGGCGGTTAGAGTAGATCACCACGCTGTTCATATTGGTCTGGGCATCGCCATACGGCAGGAAAAACCAGACCTGCTCTTCAGCGGGGTAATACAGCGCAAACGCATACGGCAGACGGGCCGTGTTGAGGTTGGACCAGTAGCGGTCATCCAGCGCAAACGAAATCTTCTCTACCGCTGGACCGCCGGTCCATTGATAGATGCCGTCAGCCCGCAAGAATATCTGACGCTCACCCGGTATTGTAATTACTGTGCGTCCGGCAATCGTGCCGCGCTGTGTGCGCTGCTGCTGCTGAAACGGCACCGTTGCATTGCCCGTGGCCGTCAGCGTGTGTATACCATATTCGGTATGTATGGCGAGGGTGTTTTGAAACGGAGCGAGGCCCGTCACATCGTAGCCCAGGTTGTAGTAGGCTAGCGCGTCCCACGTTTCGATGTCGCCCGGATCGGAGCGCCATACCTGGTCTGCTGCGCCGTTGACATTGCCTACCCACAAGCGGTTTTCCCAGAACGCCACATATTTGGGCTTGCTGAAGCGCGTGTCATCATCCAGCGCAGTCGCATTGGCAACGCCCCCGGCCCATTTGATGCCGTCCGTATCTTGGCCGTTGACGGCTACCAGCGTGTCACCTGCCAAGACCCATTGCCAAGTGTAGTCGTTGCCCGCCGTGATCGTCGTAGCGCCCGTGCGGTCTGTGCCTGTGCCACCGGTCACGTCAAAGAACTTGTTACCCGCAAACGCAAACGTCTTGTCTGTGCCAGCTAGCGTGACCTGTCCCAAGCCCGTAACAACGGCTCCTGTATTCAGTGCCGTGGTGTTGAACTTGACGTAGCCCTTGCGCTTGGATACCTCGCCAGCCAAGCCAATCGTGCAGTTCGCCATGTCATACAGGCCCGCCGGTCCGATGTCTTCGGCTGGTAGGCTGTAGTTGACCCCATCGCGCCAAGGACCGTAGCGCATGGACTGAGCGGCAATCGGCATTAGCTCAACGATCCTTCTGTCGGATAGTAGGAGAACTGACGGGCGAAGTTATCGTCGCTGCGCTTCATGCGATAGGTGCGGTTACCCTGCACAGAGGCATTCTGGCGCGAGGCGATGGAGATGACGCGCTCCATCTCGTTGCGGTCAATCATGGCCCCTTGATCGTCGCCCTTCTCTTGGCGATACAGCGACGAGATGCCGTAAATCAGCGCGGGCTGGATGACCAGCGGATAATACTGGTTGAGGCTGTCTGCATCGTTCGCCTCAGTAAATTCGGGTATCTGGCGGTAGTAGCGGTAGGCAATTGTGTCTACGCCGTCCGGTATCGGATAGAGCGACACTTGAATAGCGCCGCTGCTATCAATGCCGTTGATCGCCGCCCAGCGCGGATCGCCTGTGATAGACGCATCGGGGTCAGCAGCATCAACATCCTGAGTGGACTTGATGATGATGACGTGGTTCTCGGTTTCGTTGCGAAACGAGAGCGGGGTCAGCACATCAGACGCCAGCGAATAGGTCTGGGTGCTGGCTACTGTGGCAAACGTAGACGACGTAAACAGCCAGTTCCATTGTTCGCGGCTCTGGATGTCCTTGCCAATCAAGTTGAGGTAGTCTCGCGCCCCATCCTTGAATGTCGTGCTGCCTGTGTTTAGTCCAACGCGCCGCAGCGCGACTTGGAGGACTTCAAGGTTTGTCATTGGCTGGGCTTATATCAAGTTTGCCCATGCGCCACCTTCATACCCCTGCAATTTGCTGAGAGAGGTGTTGTAGATCAGCATACCATTGACCGCCGTGAGCGCATCGCGCTCTGCTGTCGTTAGCGAGGGCAGAGTAAACGACGCCGTGATGGTCGTTGTCTCCGCTTCCAATGCGCTAATCAGCGCACTCTCGCCAAAAAACGTGGCGGCATGGATCTGGCCTACAGACTCTGACACTACAATGCGGCCCCTTCTGCAATCTGGTCGAGATCGTATTCAGACAGGTTGTCGCCGTTGTTGTCCAACCAGCGCTCTGTCCAAATACGCACCGCTTCCGGCCCTCGGTCCTTAATGCGCGAAGGTGGGTCGGGTACAAAACCCGGCACATGAGTTACCTCGCCAACAGCGCGAACATGATTCCGCACTTGGCTGTTGGTCGTTTTTGAGCGGCGCTGACGGGTGTGCGTTTTGTCCAGATCAAGCGCCCTGCGAATCGCATCTTTTGTTTCGTCACTGCCCTTCAGTATTAGCTGGGCAATCATATCGGGCGTCACGCTAGCCGACTCAGAAGGAGCGGGTGTAGACGATGTGGCCGCTTCTGCTATCTCGTCTGACAGGGTATGCTCTTGCATACGTTTTGCCATTGTATTCTCTCTTGTTGTATTAGTGACGGCAGTGGAGCCACAAAGGGTTGAGGAGGCATCTGCACCCCTCCGTAGACTCCACTGCCATCATGGGCTATTAGTTAGACTCGTTGGTCACAAACGGGCGAGTCATCGTCACTTCAGCCAACCCGGACGACGGCGTATCAAGTGCCGACGTGGTTTCCATGAAGTGAATGGCATCGCCAGCCACAACAGCGTCATCAACGCTGCCAGCCGTGGCCGTCAAGTAACACAGCGCGTCTGCGGCCAAGCCAGCCAGCCCCTTCACTACGCCACGACCACCGATCTGATACCAACCATACTGGTCGGCAACATTGGCGCTCATAGCGACAGCAATCGGACCAACAGCGTTAGCCGAAGCCAATGCGGTGGTGAATCCACCGGCATCGTAGGTTACAACCGAACCAACTACCGTAGAAGCAACGCCCTTGAGGTAGATGAACTCACCGACGCCGTACGCCGTGCTGGCTACGTCCTCGGCAGTAACAATCGAACCCAACGGGTGCTCCTGCGTGGCACTGGTTTCATCAATCGCCTGTCCACCAATAAGGCCAGGCTGAGTCTTCTTGAAATCAGACATTATTCAACCCTCCTCTTAGGCGGTGACGTTGTAAATGACGCCTTGACGGCGACGATTGTTGGTGGTGACCTGAAGACCCACAACCACAAAGGCAACCTTCGCCATCTGATTCGACGGCTCTTTGAAAGGCGTCTTGGCGAAGTTCATGCCGGACTGAATGTGGAGCTTCAGATAGTTGGTGTTTAGGAAATAGATGCGGCCCGATCCGCAGTCACGGTCATACTGCACCGGAATACCACGGAACGAAGGCAAGCGACCATCAACACCCGGAGCGTCGTTGGCGCTCAAGCGCTGGTAGCCCGTGCCTTCAAAGATCTCTTCAAACGAAGCGTAGATGGCGTTCGTCGTGAAGATATGGGTAGGCTGCTCATTTCCTTCGGAGACATCGTTCCAGGTCGTCGCCATCCGCAGCATACCTTCATAGAAGTTCGTGCCGCTAATGGTTTTGAACGACGTGTCGGCGGTGGCATTGTTGGACTTGTTCTGCCACCAGCTATTGCCGCTGACCGTGATGCCGCCCAGCGTGGTCGGCGTCGAACCCGGATCGTCAGCAATGATGTCCTGGAAACCCAGCGGCGCTTTGCCGGTCTGGGCGCTGTAGATCGAAGAGTTGATCTGGTCGCGCAGGGTCAGCATGGACTGACGGGTCTTCGCTTCCAAGAGCTTCATGGCCGAATCGCTCTTGCGATTCTCCATCTCTTCGGTGTAGTTAATCGTGATAGGCACAGCGGCGTAGCGGAACGGATAGAACGCTGCCGTGATGCCATCTACGGCGTCCGTATTAAGGACATCGTAGCCACTGAAGTACTGGGCGCTATTGCCCGCATACATCAAATCAACCTGGATCTCTTTGCCACCGTTTTCGGTGACCAGAGCGCCGCCACTGCGGAACATGTCAAGCGTGGGGTACGCGTCGAAGAAGTTGTCGGTCAACTCCTTGCGCTTGGCACGCATGGTCAATGTCCAAGCGGCGTCCCAAGTTTCGGTCGTGCTGGTCTTTGCCATGGTTAATTATCCTCTATTCAAATCCTAGATTGGCTAGACCCGACAACACCTCGTTGTCGGACATAGGGCCACCGGATTCGCTAGCGTCAACCTCTGGCGTAGATCGCACTGCACGCTTGCTGGTCCTACGCGCTTGGGTATCGTTCTCTCTAAGCTGTGCAGCCTTTTGAGCGGTGATACCGGCGTGTAGCTCGTACGCCTCTCTGACTGTATACGGCTGGCCCGTATTGGGGTTATTAATACGGGTCGTCGCAACAATCTGATCGGTGTAGCGATCCAAGTCGCTGCCGTACTGCGCCCGTGCTTCCTGCACCTGCTGACCGATGTAGGCCGTCTGCTGGTTTTGGACGTACTGGTTTGCGTGCGACAACTGTTGCTGCAACTGCTCAACCTGGCTTTGGAGCGTTTGCATCCGCTCACCGACCCTGTGCTGAATGATTTGCTCGACGGCATCAATGCCTCGCGCATCCTCTTCCGACAGGTTCTGCCGCATCTGCTGCACCGGATCTATTACCGGCTGTTGCGGCACGGCCATTTGCTGCAAGCGGTTGGCCCATTCATTCTGCTGGGCTTGTAGCTCACGGCGTTGCTCGGCCAGGTCTTGCTGCGTGCGTGTGAACTGCGCCTGTAGGTTCTTGGCTAACGGCACCAAGCCCTTGTACTGATCTGGAACTGCGCCGACATCGCCTCTCAGCCAGTCGTGCCGTTCCGGGTCAAAATCCGACGTTTCGCTGTCGGAGTATCCAGTGCTATTTGACTGTGCCGGTGCGGGCGTGTCATCTCCAAACAGTTCAACCGAATTGCTCGGTGACCGATCTTCTGATGAGCCTGCATCGGGTGACAAGTCGTCTGCGCCGGAGTCCAGATCCAGGACCGCTTCGGACATACTTATGAGTTCTCCTCGTTATACGCCTTCTCCGCAGCAGCGACTGCCTCTTCGGGCGTGTTCCCAAAAAAGGCAGGGTCGGTATTGCGCGGAGCCGGGTTAGTGACATCAGAGCTAATGTGTGAGCGAGAGCCGCCAACTCTATCGGCGCTTTCGCTCACGTTGTATTTCTTCAGCAATTCTTGCTTGTGGCTGTAGGACTCAACTACCTCGCCAAATCCAGCGTGGAACTTGCCATACATGCCCGAATGCGAGTTGTGGATGAAATTGCTGGTGACAAAGATCATCCGGGCCGTGCCATTGCATTCCGTGCAGGGTATGATGCGCTGTATCTGGGCATGAGTGGCTGACGGCACGTCAATCTGCCGGTGGCCGCACTCTTTGCATTCGTAGTCGTGGAGTACCATCGCTTATCCTTGCCCTGGCGCACGCTGCAACTCTTGGCTGACCTCTTGCGCTTGGCTTCTCACCAGTGAGATGATGTTGCCCTCGCTCATAGTGCGGTCTGAGCCGCCACCAGCGCCCCCTCCTTGCGCCGGGGCGACCCCTTGGGCCATCTGCTGCAAAAATTGCTGGTGCTGACCAACGTGGCCTTGCACCACCTGTAGCACCTGCTGCTGCTGGGCCGGTAGTAGCTGCTGGAACTGCGGCAACTGCGTGATCTGGCTGTGGAGTTGGATATGGAGTTGGTGGTTTTCGTTGGGCGTAACGCCCGGATCGCCCCCGTTGACCAGATACGCCACATTTTCCAAGTTGGCCGCTTTGATCGTGTCGGCGTCCTCGCGGTTGCCTAAGTATTTGTCGGGGTCTTGCACCCGGAATGCGGCCAGCAAGCCCTTGATCGCTTCCAAGCGGTTTATTTCGGGCAGGTTGATCGTCATGTTGAACAGTTGCAGCGCATCCTGGCGCTCTAACTGCTCGGTCAACGGCTGCATCGACCCGGCTTCGATGTCGATCTTGTAGCGTATACGCAACAGGTCTGCCGACACAGCCTCGTAGACCGGATCTTCGGTGTCGCGGGCCACGTTGATGAGGAAACTCTCGGGCGTGTAGCGGGCATCGGCCATCATCCGCAGCGTATTGCGGACAATCGTGCGGTAGCAGTCGGCTACGCGCAGCTGCATCCACTCGCGGTTGATCTGCGAGAACGATGCCTGTAGGCTGGCCTGTGTAGCGGTGACCTTCGGACCGCCCCCCATTGCCAACTGGCTGACGTTGAGGCTCTGCTCCTCGTAGGACCGCGCATCGGCCTCTATGCCCAACTGGTCGGGCGGCGGGTTGCCGAAGTTCATCTCGCGCATTGACGAGTTGGGGTCTTCCACCCAGATGATCTCGCCGTCGCGGCCCGACTCCAGCGTGTCGCCAATATCCTGGTTGGCTTCGCGCTCTCTGCGTGAGGCCAGCACGATGCGCTGAAAGCGCTTGAGCAGGTCGGCCCGACGCGACACCGACTCTACGATGAGCGACTGCGTGTCCTCGACGTAGGCCATGGGCGGTTCGCCGTAGAACGACCGCTCGGTCTGGTCAAACTTGAGCGCGTAGTACGGAAAGCCGCCGTCTACCAGGTAGCCACCGGCGGGCTGAAACTCACCCGTCATCATCGGCTCACCCGTAAACGGGTCGGGGGCCGTGATAGGCTCCATAGCCAGCATCGGATGGTCTACTTCTTCAATCGGCTCGGTCACCCCATCAGCGAACGTGATGCGCTTTTTGTGGAGGCGGTCATGGACCTCGTACAAACAGACCATCTGACCGCGCACCTTGGCGTGCTGAACCGCATCGTGCTCGTCCGAATACTCAGCGTCTTGGAAATCCTGGATGAACGTGTCGTTGCGCTCTTCATCGGTCATCGGTTGGATCTGGCGACGATTGACAAAGCGCGTATCTTCGCGCACAAACTCCAGCGGCACGACCATCTTCTCAATGACGTAGCGGGCCGACGATAGCTTGTGCGGCGGGGTCAGCGGATCAACGAAGATGTTGAACGGCGACACCCGATGGACATACGGAAAGTCGTTTTCGGCCTCGTCGTTGATCGTATACGGCGCAACGATGTCGCTGTCACCAGGCGGGTTGTAGCCAAACTTGAGCCAGCCTACAGAGCAAAAGAGCGCGTCAAAGATAGCCTGCTGCACTTCGCGCTTGGCGTCCATCTGCTCCAGTGCGGCGTTGGCTACCCGCTCCAGTATCTCAGCCGCAAAGTCGCGGCCAGGCTCTTCGACCTTGAAGAAGACGTGGGGGTAGTTAAACGAAACGCTGGCGATGATCTGGCGTGCCAGTGGATACATGCGGCTGATCTTGACGATCTTATCATCGTCCAGACCCGGCACGTCGAAGTCTAGCTCATACGTCTTGAGCAGCCTTCTCCACGTCTTGTGGCGCGTCCGCATGTACTTGCGGCTATTTTCAATCGCGCCCTGCCAGTATTCGATCTCGCGTTGCTTCAACCTATTTGCCTTTGCCGCCCTTCTTCAGGTTGTCTGACCCGGCGGGCTTTTGCTTAACCACGCTGCCCTTGACAGACTTGTTCGGCTTGGTCGTAGACGGCGTGCCGTTGAATCCGTGCATCGTTACTGCTCCTAAGTTGGGTCCGGTACGCATGAGCGCTCCGACCGCAGTGTTAGGCCGCTGCATAGCGCCCATGGCGCATACTGTAGCCTGTTTCCAACATATCCAGTGCTTCTTGCCCCGTGCCTTCGTAAGGCACCTCTACTTCGGGCTTGTGCGGCTTGTAGACGTGCATCATGGCGTAGCGTAGCTCGTCTGCTGCATGGTCTTCAGCCGTTGTATCCAGATCCTCTGGATTCTTGTTGCTGCGTGGCAGCGAAGGCATTGTGCGGCAAAGGGCATCGTTCCACCCGTTGAACACGTAGATGCGCTCCTTTATCAGAGCATCATTTACCACGCGCCAACCGGTGATCCGGTCATTATTGGCTCTGGTAAGCCACAGGCCATGGTCAGCAAACACGTCTGCTGGAGAGTGGTTGATGACCTCTGACAGCCTTCGCCGCACAAACATGGATGGGTCGCAGTAGGTAGCCTGTGGATAGCGGCCTCCGGTAAACGGACAGCTTTCAATCATCTCCACGATGTTGGCTGCGTGCTGCGATGCGGTGGCATTGGCGCGGTAGTATTCGCAAATGCGATACACGTTGCCGTCGTAATCCACCGTGTACAACCCAAAACTGGTAGGACTGGCTTCGCCGTAGTCCATTGCTCCGAACAGCGGCCAATGCGAGGGTATCTCAAAGCTGGATACGAGAATGCGCTGCTCGTTCCAGTTGGTGAAATACTGGCCGACGAAGGAGTCCCAATCGCCTTCCAGCCACGCCTTGACCAACTGTTCGTCACCCACGCCCTCCAGCCGCTTGATGTAGCCGGGGTCGCGTTGGAGCAAAATCTTGTTGTCGGTAACGAGGCTGCGGATATACATCCGACTCATGCCATCGTCGCCTTCGATCACAGACGATTCGTCACCGGCGTCAATGAAGTAGCTCTTGACGTTGTTATGGTTCGGACCACCGGGGTTGCCGGAGGCCCGTATCCGCTTGGTCGGCACTTCGGCTGCGCCCGTTCGCAAACAGGCTTTCAGCTTGTGATAGGCCCGCATGTCCGTCCAAGAGGTCAACTCGTCCCAGCCGATCCAGGTGTACTGCTGCCCCTGGAAATGGTCGGCGTCCGCTTCGTTTTCTAAGTGCCGGAGCTTGAGCGTAGCGCCGTTTTTAAAGATCCATTGGTGCGTGCCGACCTTGTATTCAGCGTCTGGGTAGGCATCGCGGAAAATCACGCGAGAGCGGTCTACGATCTCGTCCAACTCCGGATAGGTGCGGCGAATCAGCACCCCCTTCCAATGCTCACCGTAGGTGTCCACATCGGCTAAGAAGTCGCCCAGCAAGAACTCGCTTTTGCCGCCGCCGCGTGCCCCGCCGAAGAAGAGCTCGTTGACAAACGAGGCGCGGATGGCCTTTTCCTGCGGGCCAGGCTGTGGACGCCAGGTCATCTACGCCGTCCAGAGCGCCAGTCATGGTATATGACGGGCTTGCGCGAGTCGGTCGGCCAGATCCGGTTGACGCCGTAATCGGTCGTCCTGACATACTGGCGGGCATGGCGCGGTCCACCCGGCTCGATCACTCGGATGCGGACTCCGTTATAGCGCTGTACTGCGCCTCGACCATTTGCTCGTTTTGTTTCAGCCATTCCTCGTAGCTATTGGCTCTGGGGGGCAAGTCGGCCCCTTTGACCTCTACGGTATGTGAGACCTGGATGCGGTGATCGCCTACCTCTTCGCGGATCTCTTTCAGCACCTTCAGCTTCAACGCCACGCGAGCGTCGTCCAGCTTGTTGTAGATCTCTTCGAGGGCCAGCACCCGGTTCTTACGCCAAGCCAACGGCACCTCGTCAAAGTTGGCTCTGTCGCGCTCCAGTTCCGTCTGAAGCGCTTGCTGGAACTCCTCGTTTTGCCGCCAGCGGAAGACGGTGGATTTATCCACATCCAGCGCACGGGCGATCTTGTCGTTGGCCTTGTTGGGGTTCCATCGGTCCAACACGACCAACTGCACGGCTTGCTGCTGTAACTCCGATAGAGCCATTACCGCTTCTTACGCTTGCGGGCTACGGCGGCGTTGTCCACCAGATTCGGATATGGACGTCCGGCTCGTTTAGCCCGCGCCTTGGCAGCAGCCTTCTGCTTGGTTGTCAGCCCCTTGCTCTTGCGCTTGGGGTTTGCCTTGTCCCAAAAAGCTTTCTTCGCCACTCAGTAGCTCCAGATCGTCGGACGCGGCACATGGAAGTTGTCCTCCGGGCCAATCGTATCCAGATGCAGAAAGCGGCCCGACCCCGACTGCTTGATGCCAATGCCGGTAAAGCCCGCCTTGATAGCAGCAGACAGCACCTGGAAGGCAAACTCGCGGTCACAGGCGATGTCTACCGCCTTGCCCGTCGTATGCGCTCCACCCGGTCCACCAGCCGCAATCTTAGCCGCCTCAATCGGGTGGCTAGGGTCGCGGTAGCCACTCGTAACCGTAAGCGGCGACCCCAGCGCCCATCGTATTTGCTGGAGTTTGTCAAGCAGCCCCTCGTCCATGATGCATTTGCCGGAATGGGTGCAGCAAAACTCGCTGAACCCGAAATTCGGCCAGCGGTCGCTGGGCCAGGTGTCTTGAGTGTATTCTTGTGCCATGGTGCAAAGATACTTGATACTACGTAGCACCACTAATACCCTAAATGGCATACACTGCAAAAAAGTTTATAAAATGGCGGGCCAAGGCTGTGAAAGTGCTTGACGGGCAGTCGGTTGGCTTCGTATATTTGGCGTTGGAAGTATCGGTCTTGGGGTGTCGGGTAAGCCGAAGCGCCCCACGGGTCGTGATAGGGTCTAACTTGGGCGAGGCCAACAGGACACGACGTAGCTTAAAGAGAGAAGCGTCGGCCTCCAGCGCCGCATCAGCGTTGCATAGTAGCTCTCAGATCGGCAGACGATGCGTGTTTGCCGTGCCACTAGCGAGGAACTCACCGCGTCGGTTTGTAGCGAGTTGAGCAGAAAAAGCGCGACCTGGCAAAGACGCCGTAGCGATAGCTCTACGCTCCTGCCGTAGGCTTCAACGGCGACTTTGCCACACCGCTTCAGAATCTTCCACATCGGTTTATAGCAACTTAGCCAAACAGACGTACTAGCTTGTACGACCGTACAACACCAGCCTGAGTACAGCCGTACAACACCCGCACATAGCAACTACCAGCCCTTTGGAAAAACCAGCCTTGTACACCAAGACTTGGTATCAAGTGATACGAAGACCAACCTGTACCATTGCTGAACATTAGCAAACCGAAACGACTCGCCTACCGAGGCCGATCATCGCACACCGGAACGCCAAAACGCCAGCGGACGAAGCACGCCGACAGGACAGGCAGACGCGAGAGGCCGGAAGGCAGCAGTTATGCGGAGGAGAGGAGAAGCAGGCACGGAGGACAGGCAGAGGCAGGCATGGAGGGCAGGAACGCATGTGGGGCAGGCAGATATGTGGGGCAGTATATACGGGTTCGCTTCCGTTCAGACCGGCCCTCGGTCGGTTCGCCTTCGATCTGGCAGCCGAGGCCATACACCAGCTTAACAAATCGCCATTAACTGCCCCAACAAACCAGCCCAAACATAGCGCGTATATTGCCAATTATACGCAGTCACACGCCAACAAAGCGCCAGGAATGGCCAGCAGAGCGCCAACCTACCTGGCACAAGCTGGCAAGCCGGCTTGCGTATAATGAGCGCGTACGAATTGATTGTCGGCGCTTGTGATTGATTGCCGATCCGCATTGACTGCCTACTCCTTGCTACTTGCCTACCTGCCACTCGCTGTCTGCCTGTCTGCCTACCTGCTGATCGTCTACCTGCCTACCTGCTACCTACTCTCCGCTCTGCCGCTCTCTGCCGACTACCTGCTGCTATCTACCTGCTACCTGCTGCTCTCTGCCACCCTGCCAGCTTGCCGACAGCGCACAAAAAAGCGCCCCGGGCCCGTATCGACCTGGAGCGCTCTTATTGCTGCTGCTATGCTGCTGCGTCTAATCTCTATCTACCCAGCGCCCCTTATCGCCCATATCCAGCGCATCGCAAACAAAGCGCGATTCTATTTCTATATCTGTAAATTCGTCTTGCGATCCGACAAATAACCATGTACCGCAAAAAACTTGTCTGCGTTTTGCTGCGCGCTTTGCGCCCTCCAAGCTTCGCGCTTTCGTCTTTTCCCACAATTCACCGAGATTCACGGCGCCGCCGTTCATTGTTTCGGCAATGTAATATGTCATTTTCTGTCCTTTCCCAGGCTGCCAAGCAGCAGAAATGCCAACAATGCGATTTCTATGAGCGCATCCACTAGTGCACCCCAATCACGACGTCAACACCTTTTGCGCTCTCCATGCCGCACAAGTGGCCTTTCTTCGTGCATTCTCCACATTTACCCGGACATACAAACACGCGCCCAAGTCCAGCGCTTTTTGCAGCTTGCCTAACTGCGCTTTTATACTCGGGCTGGCCATACTTGCCAGCAAGCTTGCGCTCTATTGGCAGCGCAATAAAATTGCCGCGCACGACTGGCAGTTTGACCATGTATTTGCGCAAATTCTCATACTTGCTGCCATTGCTCAAGTTCAGCAAGTAGTTAGTGGGCCAGCCTATTTTACCAGCCCACAGCCGGTCAAACATGGTGAACAAATTCCACGATTTGCTGTAACCGTACACAGTCAAGTCGCTGCGCTCATGCAAAACCAGCATCCAGAACGTCAACGTACGCAAACTGTCAAAGTCACCATCGACGTATAGTCGGCACGTAGTGTTTTGCGGCAGCGCGTACGTCGCATCGGCAACAACGTGCTGATTGTGGCGCAGTAACAATGTGTTCTGCACTTGGCGCATGAATGCAGCAGGATAGCGCCAAGCTTTGAACGAATAGCAATACGCGATACACTCAGCAGCACCCGGACACGTCACGACCGGCAATGCTGAAAAACTGGCAAATGGCAATTTGCTATTACCGTCAATGTTCCAAATGCTAAACGGCGGCGTGCCTACATAGCCGCCTTGGATATAATCGGCCAGCCGGTGCGCAAAAAACGACCACGTGCCAGTAGCGCACGGATCGCCGTCAATATCGCGCAACAGCGCAGCTACTTTTGCGCTGTTGCCAGCACCGGCTGCGCTCGAGATTTCCATCGCCTGTTGTCTTGTCAATGTTGCCATTGCTTGCCCCTTTCTTGAGGTGAAATGTTATGCAAGGAATATAATACCAGCGCATACACAACACAAGCATTTTTTTACAGCAATCTATAATGTTATAGTGCGCTCCATCGCCCATCGCTGGCCTACCCGCCGTCAATCCATCGCCCTACCCCACCCCATCGCCCAGGCTCCTGGCACGCCATCCACGCTGCTATACCAGCACCGTTTTGATTGCGTCAATTTGATTGCACCGTTTTGATTGCACTGGCCTACCGGCAATTTGATTGCAGCAATTTGATTACGGCATTTTGATTACAGCATTTTGATTGTAAACTTTCGCTTGACAAGCGTATACGCACTGCGTATATTGCCTACATAACATTTCACCCATGCCAGGAGGCATACCATGAAACAGCGACCAACACTTGTCGAGATCGGCAATTACGTCGATGGCACTCATTTGCTGACGGTTGGCAATGAGTCGTGGGGCGTTCAGCTGGAGATCGTTGCGATCAACGACGATTACAACAAATGGCAGTTGAGTCGGCCCGGTGCGGAGATACCCTACACCGGCGAAAATTACGTCTTAGACGAGCACCAGGCCGAAGCGCTGCGCGATGCGCTGACGGTCCACCTGCGCCGCCTACGCGCCGAAGACCGCAAGCGGCGCCAGAGCCAAGAGGAGGCATAGAGATGGCAAAGTTTTACAGAGCATCTAACAAGCGCATGATTGCCAGAGGCAAAAACGGCAGATTTCGCAAAACTACTTTAGCTGATTTTGGGATTAGTGTCTGCCGTGAATGCGATAAACACTTCGCGCCGCATTTTGAGCTTGCTCGGAACGAGCGTGGAACAATCGACCCTGTGAAAATGAACCAACTGGAACACATATGTCCAGATTGCGGTGATTATGAGCCACGCCCAGAGCCGAAAAATGAGGGGTTGTCATTCCTACAGGCTATGATAGACAAGATGGCAAAAGAGGAGACATAGCGATGGAGCGATTCAGTTTTTACAACACAGAGGGCTACGGCGAGAAGGACTTGCTGATTCTCAACGATGAGTTTGAGCGCAGGTCGAGGGTCGATGTGGACGAGGGCGGCTATTTCGATTGGCTCAGTGAGCGCGTATTGGCCGATTACGACACCAAAACACTGGCAGAGTTTTACCAACTGCGGAAGCTGTCGGAGATTGACATAGACCTACTGGCCCTGCATAAGATCGTCATTCGGGTTGTGACCAAGGGCAAGGAATCCGTAGACATCACATTCTACGACGGCTCACGGCTGCTTTGCGTAGGCCAGCACTGTATGTATGCGATAGAGCCGCCCCAGGGCCGTTGCCAGATTGACCTAGGCAGCGGCTCTGGAGCGCATTATATTGGCTGACAGACATGAATGACACGTTTTTAAGGAGGCATGACAATGGCATACTACGTTGCGGAGACTACTGGAAATTATCCAACGGGTCCGCGCTGGGCAAAGACACGCGCAAAGAGTTTAGCCGGAGCAAAACGTGCGGCGAGAAATCAACAAATGTATCAAGGCACTTGGCTATTTATTGGCTGGAAGGATGCAGATGGCCAGGGCTTTACGCATGGCGCGATTTTTAACGGTGAGGACAATACTTGGACTGATCTTTCAGAATGACACGTTTTTTCCAGAATCCCACGTTTTTGAGGAGGCAATTTGATTATGA
>JAAOEI010000108.1_pt1 | contig 32424 bp, 52 predicted proteins | sample 7059261 | NCBI WGS metagenome assembly JAAOEI01 (sample SAMN14008812, study PRJNA610033) | viral metagenome | isolation source: viral particles filtered from seawater | place: China: Hangzhou Bay, Yangshan Deep Water Harbour | collected 2017-10-31 | reverse complement strand
AGCGACCGCGAGGGCGAGCTGCCGACTTTGCTCATGGCGTAACCTGTAAGCAAACCCGAACAGCGTGGGCGTCTTGATCGCCCGCGCTTTTTTTGTGGTACAGTGCGGCAACAAAGGAGGCGGCTTTGCCCTCAGCACAAGGTTTTCCGGCGATTCGATGCGCCCAAATTGTTTACGACGACGACACCGGATTCAGCACTGATATACCGACCGCCGGTACACCGGTTGTGCTTGCGAACGCGGGCTTCGCGGCCGGCGATGGGTATGACCCGGACGGGCTTTTCACGGTTGCGGCGACCTCGGGCACGATCACGCCGAATTTCACGGGCACGATCGAGGTAGCCGTTTCACTTTCGGGTACCACCGACCAGGCGAACAACGCGCACAAAGTCGTCGTTTTCGATGGCGGCACGGCGACGGCGCTCGTCGCCCGGGCGACCTCGGGCGCGACCGCAAGGCTCGAAAACGTCGGCGTAGCCGGGATTATCAATTGCACCCGAGGGCAGGCGATTGACGTCCGCGTCGACTCCGATACGAACGGCGACGACTTTACAACCAACGACTTGGTTTTCTCGGTCTTCGAACTGCAAGTCGACTAACGCGGCATCCGCATTCGCCACGCGGGCACGGTACGCGGCGCGCACGGGTGAGAGATCGCCCGTGCGTTTTCCTTTGGCGCAAGCTCGGGCCAGACCCGCACGCCGTCCGATCGGACTAACCCCGAGTGCATTGCCCACGATCCGATCAGTCGGTCGTGCGCCCATACCGTAGCGCCGAGATCCGAAGCGGCGCCAACAAGTGCAGCCCGACCGCGTGCGCCGCTCCCATAAGAGCACACACGGAACCACGCCCGCCGCGGACGATCGGCGCTCCCAAGATGACCAAGGAGCCGATAGAAAGACCGGTCGGGCGTCTTGCCGTCGACGAATAGTAGACCCGGTGCACCGTGCCCCCAGAATTGGAATTCCGTCCAACCTACCGGAATTGATCCGGTTGCGTCCGACCATGACTCGACGCCGCGAACGACGTCGAAGGACCGTCGAAAGATGCGCGCGCCGATCTGCCACGCGCGATCAACAGGTCGATCGCCCGTCGCATCGTAGAAGAGAACGCGCACAATAACCCCCCAAGCGCGCCGAGCCCGGCGCTAGTCGTCCATATCACCCACACGTGATCCATATTCCACGCCTCCCCAGCGGAACCAGCCGCCCTTTTGCATAATGATCGGGTACGCCCAAAAGTACCCGGTCTCGTCGTCGATCTCGATCGGCACAAACCCATTACCCCAACCGCTTGGACGGTTCCACAAGAAGTCGGCGTCGAGCCTTCGCATGCACGGCGCCGAGATACCGATCCGCAAGTGCCCGTCGACCGTGCCTTCCGTCATAATCTGGGGTCGGTGTACGTGCCCGTGTATCACGTTCTCACCGCACGCTTGCAGATGCTTGCGGGCCGCATTGATCGGCGCCCACCAGCCATGCACGCACCGAAGCTTTCCGAGATGGTACGGCACACCGAAGTCGTACCAGTCGATCCCAAGCTCGGGCAGTCGAAGCAATTCGGGAATCGAGAGCAAACCCTTAAGGCCGGGCAGAAAGCGCTGTATCGCGCGCTGTAACCGGTGCTCGTGGTTCCCTTCAAGGTACACGACGGTCGCGTCGGGCGCAGCGTCTCGCAGTCTCTTGAGTTCGTACCACGCCTGCGCGAGTTCGTCGGCGAGAAGACCCTCGGCGTCGCCGTGCGCGCTAACTGGCCGGTTTTCTAGGATGTCGCCGCCGAGCACGATCGTCTCGGGTTGCTCGTCGTCGACCCATGATAGGAAGCTCTCCCATGCGTCCGGCTCATGCTCGGGAAAGTGTATGTCGGAAACGAAGACGGCGAGACTCATCTCTCGATCTCGCGGAAGTCGACCTCGACATTTTCAGGCGAGATCCATGCGGCCAGACGCAGGCACGCGATCCCGATTCGTACGAACAGTGCGGCGATCATTCTTCCCCCTCTTCGAGTTCGCGCAGGCGAGCCTCGATCTTGTCGAATGCTTTTTCGAGCCGGCGGTCGAGGTCGTCGAGCTTGTCGCTGACACTTTCTTCTTCGTCGTCACGAAAAACGACCGCCCAAAAGCGGCCGACTAAGTCCCTGGCGGTTGCCTCGATCATCCCATAGACGACGAGGCCGACGAGTATGAACGCCATCCATCCGACATCTTCCCATTCCACAGCGACCCCCGAGTGCGATATAGCACGGTCGGACGCGCTATAGTGTCGCTTGGAGGTTTCTATAATGATCGAAACGTTGTTCTCCTACTTGTCGGACAAATTCCTACCCTACCTGCTGGACAACCTGATACCGCTTGCGGCGTTGACGATCCTTGTGCTCGGCGTGCGCGCGCTCGGTGCCGCCGCTAAGGCCGCACGCGAACTTGCGGACCGCCTCGAAAAAGAGGCCAAGAAGACGCCCGAGAAAGCCGACGACGTCGCGGCCGAGTTCGCCGACGCGGGCGCCGATGCGCTGCAAGCTCTCTCGGATGCGATCGCGAAGCGTATCGACACGAAGTGAGCAAGCGAAAGACCGTCACCGAGTACCAAGAATTCGCCGCGCTTTGCCGCGAACTCTTGCCGGACGCCATCGACAAGATGCGCGCCCGGCTTGAGTCCGGCGAGCTAAGCGACTCGAACCTAATCCGGATGACCCAGCTACTAGCACAGTATGGCGTCGGTGTACCGTTGCCGGCGAAGCCGTCGTCGGGTCACGATGCACCCTTGCCCGGCTTTACGCTCGGCGAGCTTCCGCCCGCGGACGCATGACCGAGCCGCGCCTCGACTTCCTGCCCGCGCAGGCCGCCTTGTACCGGTCGAAGGCACCGATCGTGTGCTACGTCGGCGGCTTTGGTTCGGGCAAGACCGAGGGGCTTTGGGTCAAGGCTATGAAAATGGCGCAAGACAACGCCGGGATCGCGCCGGTCGCCTTCGTCGAGCCGACTTTCTCGATGGCGCGCGACGTCGCGGTGCGCACGGCCCGGCGATGGTTCGAGCGTCACAACATCGAATTCTTTTTCCACGGGACGAACTTCGAGCTTCGATGGCTCACAGAAAACGGATACGCCGAGGTACTCTTCCGATCCGCGGACCGACCCGAGCGCCTCGCGGGCTTGAACCTCGCGGGCGCACTGCTCGACGAGGCCGCGCAATGCAGCGAAGATGCCGCGGTGCAATTGCTTGCGCGTATGGGGCGCGTTGAAGGCGCGGTCAATTCGCAGCTCGTACTCGGCGGCACGCCGGACGGCGGCCTCGATTCATGGTTCGCCCGATGGGCCGAGACCGAGCCGCAAGAGGGCACCGAGCTTATACGGGCGAAGACGATCGACAACCGATTCCTGCCCGACGGGTACGTCGATCGACTCGCCGCTCGCTTCGACGAGCAAGAGGCCGCGGCCTACCTCGACGGCCGATTCATCGCGCGGGGCGGGCAAGTGTACACTCGCTTTGACCGCGACCGACACGTCGCGCCGGCTCCCGACTTCGGCTCATGGCAGATTTGGGCCGATTTCAACGTCGTCAATATGGCATGGCTGATCATCCGAGAGACCCGCGGGGTCTTTCACGTCGTCGACGAACTTGTATCTGATCAGCCGACTAACACCGAAGAGTGGGCCGAGAAAGCCGTCGCGTGGTTCGCGAATCTGCCGACGCCCGTTCGGCCTGGACGCGTGCGTGTCTACTGCGACGCGAGCGGAAAGGCTCGCCGAACCTCGGCTCAATACTCCGACATTGTACTCTTGCAGCGCGCCGGATTCGACGTTCGAGCTATGCCCTACAACCCGCCGGTGCGGGATCGCGTGGCATCGGTACAAGAGGCGCTGCGTACTGATAGACTGCTCTTCGACCCGCAAGCGCGGGAGTCTATCCGCTCGATCTCGCAGCAAGGTCGAGACAAGTACGGGGACCCTTGCAAGGCAAGCGGCCTCGACCACGCGGCCGATGCGATCGGCTACGGAATTTTCGGACAAGCGCCGATCACGGCGCCGAGGGGTAACGCGGTGTCCTATGCCTAGCACAGAAGAGATCAGCAAATTGATCGCAACCGGCGCGGAGCGAGCGACCGCCGACATTTTGCGGCGCGTGAAAGACGCGGCGACGAACTTCCGGCCGGACGGGTACGGCGACCTCACGACGCAGCGGCGGCACTATTACGAAGGCAAGCAGCTAAAGTATCTGAGGGCGCATCTTGCGAAGCTCTACCCGAACACGAGCCATCGGATCACGCCGGTCGTGCTGAATTACATCAAGCTAATAGCCGAACAGGACTCGGACGCCTACCGGGAACCGCCGACCCGCGAAGTTCTCGACGACAACGGCGAGGCCGTCGAGACCGATTGGCTCGCCCCGCTACTAAAGCAAGCGCGGATCGATCGCGTTATGCCCGAGGCTGAGCGCCGCAACAAGATCAGCCGGACGACCTTTATCCGCGTATCCGACTCTCGTGTCGAAGGCCGCACAAGGCTCGATCTGTTTTGGCCTAACGACGTGTGGGTCTTGCCGAACCCCGAGGCGCCGAGTTCGATCGAACACGCGTTCGCGGTCGTGCTCAAGGTCGCCGGTCCGGGCGGATCCGACGACGAGTGGTTCGAATTTTGGTGGCGCGTGTACGACGCACAGACGGCAGCGTACGGCGGATGGAAGGTCGAGCGCGTTAGCAGGGAAGGCGAACGGGCTCCCGCGATCTTCGATGCGAGCGGCGCACCGACGCAAGACTGGCCCGGGTCTCGACTGCCGATCGTGGCGATACACGAGGGCATCCCAGACGGCCCATACCTCGACGACGACAACGATCTCGTATGCTCACAGGACACGATCAACGAGTCGTGGACCGAGATCCAGCACATGATCAGAACGCAGGCACACGCGCTGATTTGGCACTCCGGGATCAATTCAGATCGGAGCGTGGTTGGCGGGCCGGGCTCGAAGCTCGCGATCGGGCCGGGCGAACAGATCGGCGTGATCAACCCCAACCCACAGATCGCGCAGGTTATGGAATCGGCCGCACAGTACACGCGCGCGCTCGCCGTGACCCGTCGGCAGTCTCCGGATGCGTACTCTACGGATCAGGCGGTTCTCACTGGCATCTCACGCCAGATCGCGAACATTCCGCACGAAGAGGCGCGAGCCGAGTCGATCGCCCGTTACAAGGACGCTGAAGAGCACGATCTCTTGCCGGTGCTAATCGAGGTCGCAAGCATCTTTGGTCGCACCGAGGCGCCCGAGATGGTCGGCGGCTTCCGCGTGTCGTTCCATGGTACGGACCGCTACGAAGACCCGACCGCGCGCCAAAACCGAGCCCTCCAAGCGCTCGACCGCAAGATCATCTCGAAGGCGCAGGCGATGGCGGAAACGGAATTTTGGGACTCGGAAGAAGAGGCGCAAGAGTGGCTCGACGAGCAAGAGGCGCCCGCACCGGTCGACTTCGGCGAGCCCACGGCCGATGGTCAACCGGATGACGAATCAGCCGAGCCCGCGCAGGTCGAAGCCGCCGGCGTCGGCGAGAGGCTCGGCGATCTTCTGCGAAACGGCTGATTCTTGGATCTGGCCCGTGCTATGGCTCGGCGCGGGGTACCTCTTCGGGGTTATGAATGGCGAACAGCGCAGAAGCAGCAAGGGCGATCGACGCAGTCGCTAACCGGCTGCTCGCGATCGTCTCGCGCATACTTGCCCGGCTCGCGTCCGAGCTTGGCGCCCTCGACACCGACGGCGACGGCACGCTAGCGAACTCGGGAGACAACGAGCGGAGCGTGCTCGATATGCGTCGGCGTGTCTTCGAGATCGCCGTCGAGATGGGGCTCGACACGATCGACGACGAGGCCGAAGCGGCGGCGGCCCGCATCGCGGCGGCGACCCTGCGCGACCTACAGGCCGACGGCGCCGTATCCGCCGAGACCCTCGCGAAGGTCGACGCCGCCGTGCGCCTACCCTTGCAGCGGCTTCGGCGTATCTGGCAGGGCACCGCGGACGACATCAAGTTCGCGGCCGACGAGGCCGTCGTCGCAGCTCTCCCGATCTCCGACCTTGTCGACCGAGTCGAGCAGCTCTTGCGGCTCGCGATCACGCGGTCGACCTCGGCGATCGATGCGGCGATCATGGGCGCGATGCGCGCGGCAACCGTCGGCGCGACCGAGGAACTAGAAGACGACGAGATCTTGTACTTGTACGACGGGCCGCCGGCGTCGGACCAAAAGATCCGGCCGTTCTGCGAGCAGCACGTCGGGCAAGTGTTCACGCTCGAAGCTTTGAACAAGCTCGACAACGGCAAAGGGCAGCCGAAGCCGGTCTCGAACTATCTCGGCGGGTACAATTGCCGACACACGCTCTCACCGATCGACCGCGAGCAGGCGATCGATCAGGGGTTGACGATCCATGAATAGGCGAGGCGGGGCAAGTCGGCGGGGCGGGAGGGCGCCAAAGGTCACAGGGGGCGGGCAGCCCGGCCTAATTAAAGTCGTGCTCTTACAATCAGAGATCGACGTGCTCGATATGCGCAAGCTTATCAGGACGCTCGGCGTGCTCGTCGAGGGCGAGATCAAGTCGCGCACACACAAAGGGATCGGGATCGATGATCGGCCGCTCCCGCCATACTCGGCGGCGTATAAGCGGCAATTAAAGAAGGGCGGCGAGAACTCGCAGCGCGTCGATCTCACGGTCACGGGCGGGCTTGTGAACAGCGTCAAGTCGACCGAGCCGCGTACGTTGAAGACGGGCGGGTCGCTGTTGATCCAGCCGGGCACCGGGAACAGCCCGGAAGTGCGCTTCGAAGGCGGCGTCGCCCGTAGAACCGGCAAACGGGGGCCGCCGCATAGGATCGTCGGCACGTGGCTACACGAGGGAACCGGCAAGATGCGGGCTCGGCCGTGGCTCGGCATCTCGCCCGAGGGCGCGAAGCGCGTCGTCGTCGCGTTGACGCGCAGAATCGACAGGCTCTTCCGTAAAGACCGGCGCGGCGGGCAGTAGCTCGACACTTGCGCGATCGTCGAAGCGACCGGTATGCTATACCGGCGTACAGCGCGGGCAGGTTCCCGCAAGTACGGAGGCAAACGTGGCCGAAAACGAAGGTCAGCAAGAGGGCGAGAGCCTTCAAGGCGAAAGCCAGATTCAGGAGCCCCAAGCGGCGGCGACTGTGAGCAAGGCGGATTTCGACGAGGTAGTCGCGAGGCTCGCGAAGACCGAATCGGCACTCCGCAAAACGAAGGACGAAGCGGCCGAGCGCCGCGTCAAGCTGAGGGAGAAAGCCGAAGAAGAGGGTCAATATCGTGACGTTATTGATTCGCTCAAGGCGGAACTCGCAGGGTTGACCGACAAGGTCGCCGGGTATCAACCGGCAGCCGAGCGGTGGATGGCATACGAAGAGGCCGAGGCGACGAGGATCGCCGCCGAGGTTGAAGCGATGCCCGACAGCGTCAAGACCGCCGTCGAACTCGCGGGCTCACTCGAAGCGAAGCGCGCTGTTTTGGACGTCTTCAAATCGCAGGCACTAAAGCCGACGCCGTCCGCGGCACCGGCGGCGCCCGCACAGTCACCAAAACCGCCCCTCGACCTCGACGGCGTGACCAACCGGCAGCAGCTCAAAGAGCTAAAGAAACAAAATCCGGAAGGTTGGCAAAAGATGGTCGCGGGGTACAGAAAGCCGCGAATGAATTTGTTTGGCGGCGGATAGGACTCTGAAAATTGGCTACGCAAACAACGACAACCCATTCCGATCTAATTCTTACCGAGGTTCTCGGCGATGCGATCCTGCAAGAGGCTCGCCCTAAGAACGTCGCGTCTCGGCTGATCAACACGTACTCGATCGTCGGCTCTCGCGCCGCGTCGAAGAAACTCAACCGCTACGGCGACACGGGCGCCGCCGGGACTGCAACCGAGGGTACGGCGTATACCACCGAGGCCGACTCAACTCCAGCTTCCGCGGTGTCTATGTCTCCGACCGAGGCGGCCGTGCAGATGCTCCTAATCTCCGACGACGTCGTCGAGGAGACTACTGGCATCGAGAGCGCGTACGAGCTTTTTACCTCGGGTAGCCGAGAGCAAGCTCTTGCGGTCGCACAACCGTTCGCGTCGCAGCTCGGGCGGGCTTGTTTTCAAAAGCTCGAAGCCGACGTCGTCGGTCTCTTCCCGTCTCTGTCGAACAGCGTCGGCACAACCACCGTCGACATCACGCTCGACAACGCAGAAGAGGCTATCTATACCCTCGACATCGCAGAATGCCCGCACGAAGATTACGTATTCGTGCTGCATCCGCGACAGGTCTCCGACTTGCGCAAGGATCTTGCGACGACCTCGGGCGGTATGGCCGGCTCGTATTGGATGGGTAACGCGGAACTCGCAAACCACCGAAACGACGTCGAGATGAACGGTCTCAAAGGCGCGCTCTTTGGTATTCCGGTGTACATGCACTCGAAGACCGTCGAGCAGACTGCGAACGCCTCGGCCGACGTCGTCGGTGCGCTGTTCCTGCGTGGCATCGGCGCGCCTGAAGACGGCGACGGTGGTCAACCTGGAACGTTCGCATTCTGTGAAGGTCGTCCGCTCAAGTTTATGATCCAGCATGAACTTCGCGAGCGCGGTTCCGACCTGATGGCGAATTGGAAATACGCCGTCGCCGAACGCGTCGACGCTTGGGGCGTCAAGATCGTGACGGATGCATAGTTCTGCACTTGTGAAAGTGTGAGCGTGCTATACGTTCCCTACCGGCCGCGCCTCTTCGGGGGCGCGGTCTTTGAAGGGAGTCAGTCTTGAAACCAATCCGAAACACATCCGAAATTGTTGTCCGCTCCGTCGTCGACGGAAGCACGTACACATTTCGCGACGACGGTTACGCCGCCGGCGATCCGTCACGTCCGAACCAGGCGCGCGCAAATTTGCAACGCGCCCTCGACAAGGTCGACGCGTTCGGCGACTACATTTTTTACCCGATCGAGAAGCCGAAGGCGTGGTCGATCGTCGACGACAAAGGCCGGCAAACCATCTTCCATCCCGTACGATGCGATCGCAAGTGGGACAAGAAAGCCGAAGAGCGCCTCGCGAAACACCGAGAGGCCGCCGAAGAGCGCGGCGAAGAGTCTCGCAGCGTCTCGCGGCGCAAGGAAATTCAGCGCGAAGGCGAAGCGAAGAGGGCGAAAAAGGCCGCCGCTGCCGACGTGGAAGGTCGAGGCTAGGTTATGAGCGGCGAAGACAAAGCCCGGAAGGCAATCGAAAAGGCCGAGCGCCGCTACCGAAAAGCCGGGATGGATCCACGTGAGGCCGAAGAGCGAGCCCGAGAGCTTGCGCGACGGCACAAAAAGAAAAAGGGGGTCGGCTGATGTCCGATCGAGCAGTCAATTCCGCCATCTTTGGATCGCTCGTCGTTGCGGCGTCGATCTTTCTTTTCGTCGCGTCGCAAGTTCTGCCCGTGATCGAGTCCCAAGCCGTAACGTGCGGCGGTGGCATTATCGACGGCGGGTATAATCTCGCCGACGCCGGCGCCACGATCGACGGCGGTTACCCGATCACGCAATTAACGAGCGAGGCCGACGGATATTCGGCGCTCGTCGTCGCGAACAATAGCGCGAATCTCGTGTACCTCGGCGACAGCGCAGTGCAACCCGACGACGGATTCCCGATCTGCACGACCGACGACTCGTGCTCGCGGCAGGATTTCCCAGCGAACGCGCGCCAAGGCGCGCTCTATTGCACGGGCACCGCGGCGCAAGAGGTCCGCCTAATCGCGGGCGGGCGCTAGTATGCGACGGCTCGCGTGGGCCTTGTGGACGCTCGTGCGGCTAAACGCGTTCGAGCTTCGAGCGACACTCGCGATGGCGCTCGGCGTGCTTTGCCTGTTGCCGCTGATGGCTTCGAGCGACCTCGGCGGCGCCGGGCTCGCCGCGGATTCAATCGGCGGCGGCTCGCTCGGCGGCGGCGCTCTTGGCGGTGCCGATAAGCCGGTCAAGGGCGCGGCGTGGGACGCCGATATTGTGGCGCTCAGCCCGACGCTACTGCTCGATAGCTCCGATCTAGACGGAGACGACACAGACAACAGCGCGTGGTCGGACGGCGACCCGATCACGGCCGCGGCGCCCTGGACAAATAAGGGCAGCACGTCGGATACGTTCGGTCAATCCACGGCCGCAGATCAGCCGACGATCGAGATCCCGTGCCCGTCAGCAGCAGGCGGCGACGGCGGCGCCGCCGGTTGCGTTTCCTTTGACGGCGGCGATTGCTTGACCTCCGCTGGAACAACGGCGACCTGGAAGGAACTGCATGATAGCGCCGAAACGTGCTTCGTGGTTTTGGAGCCAACCGCATCGCCGGCCACAGGGTACTATGCGGCGACAATGAACCCGCTTAACACTAAGGTTGGCTACGTGCTCGGACATACAGGCCCGGATAAAGCCTACTCGCTCGTGGGCAACGGAGGCGGCGCGGCGTTCTCGCATGATCTGCTCTCTACTACGACCGAAACGCTAAATTCGACTCACCTGGTCACGGTTAAAACGGGGCCGGCGGGCGCCGGCAACGACGGCGAGCTATGGTTGAATAGAACCAGCGAAGACACGGAAGAACCGATCGCCGCGGCGCTAAGTTCGGCTAATTCCGACGTCGTCCTAACGATCGGGTCACGCGATCCGTCCGGATGCAGCGCTAACCAATTCAGCGGCTATCTTTATTATTTAGTCTGTTTCAATTCGGCGCTTTCGGCGGGCGATATCTCGACTATAGAGACGGCGTTAGAATCCAGATACGGGAGTATGCCGAACTAATGCGACGCAGGATCAGGATACGCAACGTTTTGATCGCCCTTGGTATGTCCGCCGCGGCCGTGATGGCAATCGTCCGCGCAAACGAGACCGACCCGACGAAAAGAACCTTCACTTCCGCCGCCGAGCGCGTTCGACCTTTGACCGACAAATTCCCCGATCTGTTCGAGGGCCGTGTCGCGTTAACGGTTGGGCTCGATCGTGCCGATGACGTGCGCCGGCTTGCGACGCAGATCCTTTGCTCGGCGCCGTCGAGTACAGACGCCGGCGATGCGGAGGAAAGCGCTTGCGTCGCGTCTTGGGCCGAGGCGTGGGATCGAACAGTATGCCGCGTGTCCGACGCTGTGCCTATCAGGCGCATGGAAGCCTTCTCGGCAACCCGGGAGCAGCGGGTCGCCCTTAGGAGGCGCTGCGAATCGTTCGCGTGGTGCTCGTTTACGCGTATCCGTTCCGATGCCGCGGTTGATATCCGCGAGCGCTTCGACGCTAACGGATGGGAATGGTGCTCCAACCTTACGGACGCGGGCGGGTGAAGTGCCAATTGAAACGCGCGAGCTTGATCGGATCCTGACCACGGCGGAAAACATTGCCGGGCTTAAGGTCGCGGTTGACGCGTGCGCGTCCGACGTTTCCGATATCAAGCGAACCGTGCACGAGCTTGCGCCTAAGGAACAAGTGACGCAGCTCGCCGGCCGCGTCGAGCGCCTAGAGCGTGCCGTGCTCGGCGTCGTGCTTGCGATCCTTGCTTCGATCGGCGGCGGGGTTGTCGCCCTCTTAGAGGTTTTGGAGAGGCTTAGATAAGTGCCCATAAAAAGCCTTCAAAGGTTGCACCCGGAGTATCGCGATATTGAGATCTTGATCTCCCGCAAGGTCCGCAACGAGGGACTACCGCTCGTCGTGTACGAGACCAAGCGATCACACAAGCGACAAGACGAACTCTTCGCCCGAGGCAGCTCGAAGGCGAGGGGCGGCCAAAGCCCGCACAATTGGGGGCTCGCCGCCGATCGCGTGCTCGTGCCCGACTCGACCTTCTGGGCGCCGAAGTACCGCCCCAAGCATCCGTGGGATATGGGCGTCGACGAAGACCGGACCGAGATCATCAATCCCATGGTTTTCGAAGTGTGGAAGCAGTACGGGCGGCTCGTACGCGACGCCGGCGCTCGTTGGGGCGGGCTTTGGAAAAAGCCCGGGCAGCTCATAGGCTGGGATCCGTTTCACTCTCAAGCCCACAATTGGCGCAAGCTCAAGATCCGCGACGGCGAATGGTGGAACGGGGTACAATAGCTCATGCCTACGATCACTCACGTCGTCGAAGATCAGACTGAGACCCTCGTCTCGTATCCGCCCGTTATCGGGCAGGCGTCCGCGGCGAACGTGCGGATCGGTACGCCGGCGGTCTCGATGCCGGACGAGGGCTCAGAAGACGCCGCAACGATCGACACGGTCGACACGACGATCAGCGCGGCGGCGAACGCAGGAGACAAGAGCATCACGGTCGCGAGCGCCTCGGGCATCACCGAGGGGTATCAATACTACCTCGACACCGACTTCGGTCCGCTCGTCGTTGAGGTCGAAGAGATAGAAAGCACGACGATCCATATGACCAACCCGCTACCGACCGCGGTCGAGAGTGGGACGGCCTTCAAGGGTTACGCGATCTCGCACGCGCTCACGGCGGCCGAGACCGCCGACGTCGGGCAGTCTCTCGCGCAGTGGGACGCCACGATCGGCGGCGTGCTCTACCGATGGGATCAACATTTCCTCGTTGTTAACGACAACATCAATTACACGCTCAACGGAACGCGACTCGTCGACCTACAGCCGATCGTGCGCGAGCTTCGCCCGGCTCACGACGAGACCTTCGAAGACTCGATCGCCGCCGCATGGGGGACATACCTCGTTCCAGACTTCGCCGAGAAGGGCATCCGCATCGAGCGGATCAATTCGTGGGAACCGCTCGAAGCGCTGCACTCGACCGCCGTCGTTGCGCACTTGCTATCGCAGGCGACGAACGCAAACCCTGATTTCCGCGACTTTTGGGAGGCAAAGTATCGCAAGCAATCGCTCGACCTGTTGAGCAACCCGCTATGGTGGTACGACGCGGACGACAACGAGGCCGGCGTACCGGACGGCGATCCGGCGAACCGACCCTTCACCACTAGCTGGATCCATCGGTGAGCTTCCGAACCGCGCGCGACAAGGTCGCGGCGATCCTAGAGCAGGACGCGACGCCGACGGCGTCCGGATTCGTGTCTGGCCCGTTCCGGTTCGTCTCGACCATGGACACCGACGCTGACGTCACGGCCGACTCGCGAGCTTTCTCACTGCGCCTACGGGACGGCAACGCGATCGGGGCGCACTATGCGAACATCGAGCGGAAGATCTGCCTTCTCGATCTACAGGTCTATTACAAGCCGTTCGCCGATCTAGCAGAGCAAGACGCCGCGATCGGGGGCGACTACTCGGCGATCGTTACAGCGCTCGCCGATTCAAGCAACTGGGATACCTCGACGAGCACGATCGAGGCTCTCGGTTCGGCTGCTTCCGATATCATTTTCCCGTATAATGTGGACGAACTCCCGAACGGGGGCAGGTTGCTCTCGGTCGACGTGCTTGTGAGGTACCGAGAGACATGACTGATAATACTTCGAGCCGAGTCGTACGCGTGGGCACGCAAGCTACGGCGAACATCTTCCACAGCGAACCTACCTACACGGGCTACATCGAGCCGTCGAGCGAGATCGATCTATCCGGCCTCACGCAAGAGAAGCTCACGACGAGCTACGCGCAAGGCGACAACGAGATGGATCCTGTTATCACGGGCGTTCGCGGTGGCACGATCCCGCTTTCGTTCACGCTCCGCGGTCTCGGCCAAAACGACGGCACGACGCCGGTTGCGACCGACCTCGACTTGCACGACCTCTTCCAAAACGCGTTCGGCGCAGTCTATGCGGGCGCCGACGGATCTTCGGCCTCGACCGTGACCGCCCAAAGCGAGTCGACGCCCTCGATCGACGTCGTCGACGGGACCGATTTTGTCGCGGGCGACCCGGTACTCTTCGACCCGACGACCGCGTCGCCCGATCGAGACGTGGCCCGAATCGTAAAAAGCGTGTCATCGAACACGCTCACGCTCTCGGCCGGCGGTTGGGTCGGCACCGACACCGGCGAGACCGTTTACAGCGGGCTCTCGTACGGGCTCGACGTCGACATACACAACCCCGCGCACGTTGGCCTTGAGATCGACGGCGACTTCGACAACCACGTGATCCCGAGTGCGTGCGTAGAGTCGTGCACGATCACATTTCCCGGCAACGGCGGCCCGGTGCGGGTCGACTTCGTCTTGCGCGTGTCCGACTTTCAGACCGCGGCGACGCAGTCGCTCGCGTTCTCGGCGCAAACAACCGGGAACGAGGTGCAGACGCTCGACGGCGAATTCAAGATCAACGAGCAATCGTATTGGCAGGCCGGCGATCTCACGCTCACGATCACGAACACGCTCGCGCCCCGCAACGGGCCGGCCGGGTCGAGCGGCCTATCGGGCTTCGCGGGCGCCGACGGCTTCGTCGTCACACGGCGAGAGGCGACGTTCTCGGGCACGTTTCTCGCGGGCGGCAATTTTATCGACGGCGACGCTGACACGACGCACGAGGTCGGCGAGCGAGGCGACATCCCGTACGCTGCGACCGGCGATCTGATCGGTTACGACACGCTGCTCGGCGACACCCCTCAGACGTTGCACTACCAGGCCGGCAAGGCCGAAAAGTCGGCGTGCCTCGTTTACATAGATCAGGCGAATTTTACTTCGGTTAGCCGCGTGTCGGTCGATGGGCAAGAGGCGATTTCGTTCACAGCGAAGGCCGGACGGTCGGCGACGAGCGGTATGCACTCCTGTTATTTCGCCATTTTCTAGGTTATACCTCCGGAACGGAGGCATAATGATTCTAGTCAAGCCCGGAACAATCTCGCATCCTTTCTCGGTTAACGACGCACTTGCGGAAATACGACGCAAGACGCGCGAAGCCGTGCTCGCTCGTGCGGCCGAGTACGCGTCAAACGGAACCGAACCGCCCGACGAGATCGCGGTGCCCGACGAGTACGTACCCGATCCTTCGATCGACGACGTCAGAATTCGGGTTCGCGTGCTCGCGCAAGGCGACTACCTCGACCTTTTGGAGGGGTTCCGATCTGCCGAGGGGCTCAAAGACCGCGCCGCCGCGATGTCGGCCGCGACCAAAAGGCTGATCGAGTCGGTGTCAGGCCTCGAAGACGAGAACGGCGCGGGCGTCGAGATTAAAGCCGTGAACGGCGAGCTTGCCGACGACGATATCGCGGCGCTCGAAGCTTCCGGGCTCGTGCCGCCGCTCTTTGACGCGGGTATGAACTTCCAGGAATTGGATCCCGCCGAAAAAAAGCTCTTTGGGTCTCGACCGCCGTCCATTTAGATCGGTATCAGTGCTCGCGGTGCCCGATACATAGTCGAGAGCGGCTAGGATGTCACGGCGGCGGGGCCGTGCGGTTCGAGGGTACGCCGTGGGAGACCGACACGTGCCCGCGGCGGCACTTGCTTAGGTACCCCCAGATCGCCGCCTTGCAATCGACCTGGACAGCGTGCGAAGGCAACCTCGGATCGTCGGTGCTCGACGTATCGCACGCGGCCGTTGAGGCTATGAATCTGATAGGATCAGGCGTGCGCTATCGCGAAGAACAGGACCGCGAGGCGGGAAAGGCGGCGCGACACGGTGGCAAGTAGCACGTACCGATTCGGGGTTACAGCCGACACCCGCCAATTCGAGCAGTCGATGGCGAAGGCGCAGCAGTCGACCCAAGCTCTCGGCGACCGCGTCAAAGGTGCATCGGATACCGTCGGCGGCGCCGCCACCGCCGTGTCGGGCTTGTCGAGCGCGCTCGGCGGTCTCGGTGGTAAGGCGAACGAGATCACGGGCGCACTCGCGAACCTCGGCACGGCGATGGTCGCCTCGGGTCCGCTCGGTATCGGCATCGCGGCGGCCGTGACCGCCGTCGGCTTGCTTGCGAAGACGTGGAACGACTCAAAGGAGGCCGCGAGACTCGCGGCCGAGTCGTGGGATAAACACTTTCGAGAGATCACAAAGGGCGCCCTCGAAGACGTGCGCGCCCTCCGCGACGAGCTTCTCTTGCTGCAAACCGGCTCGCCCCAAGCCGCCGCGCTGGCGAACATAAATGCCGAACTGGCGACCGCTCGGCGCGGCAAGCGTGCGGCGGAGCGACGAGGTGCGGTCGAGGCGGTCGGTCGCGACGCGCGAGCCGACGCCGCCGCGGACGTGCTTCGTATCGAGGCGAATATTTTCGCGCTCGAACAAAAACAAAAGGAAGCCGAAGAGGCGCTACGCGAGGCCGACAAGCTTCGGGCGCAGATCGAGGCTATCCGTAAGAGCCGACAAAAGGCCGAGGACAGCAAGAAGGGTTTCCGAGGTCGAGTCAAGAAGGCCGACGCCGAAAGCGACTTTACCGAGTTTGGCTTCGCGGCCGGCGGCACGCTCGACGTGCTGAAAGACCTTGAAACGCGGCGCATGGCCGAAGAGGCAGAGAAGACCGAGAAAGCACTGATCGGCGCGGTCGTCGCGGCCGGTTGGCTCGTGCGCGATATGGGTCGGGTCGCCGACAAGATGTCTGACGTGCAAGTCGCCGTCGTCGCCGTCGGCGAAGAGATGTCGGCCGGCGCGTTCGCGGTAGGTCAGCAATTCGTGATCGACTCGATCAACGGATTGCTTGCAGCCGAAGAGAACGCGATCGAGAAAGCGCTCGCGGCGGCGATGTCGTCGCTCGGTAACCAATTGATCGGGATCGGCGTCAAGGGCGTGTTTGAGGGAACGATCTCCGGGCTCGGTGGTAACCCCGCGGGCTGGGCGCAAGCCGGTGTCGGCGCCGCGGCAATCTCCGCAGGCATCGGGCTTGCCGCGGGCGGCGGGGCACTCGCCGGCGTACTACCGGGCGCGCCGAGCGCCGGCAGCGGGGCGGCGCCTACCGGCGCGGTGCGAAGCAGTCGCAACGGCGGCAACGGGGGCGGCCCGGTCAACGTGACGATTCAATACGGCACATTTTCGCCTCGACCTGAGGACACCGCGAAAGAGGTCGCGCAAGCGATCGAGCACGCGCGATCGAGGGGCTTCCTATGACGCTTAAATATGGCGCGTTCCTAGGCGCGATCGTGATTACAACCGACAATCAAGACGTGATCTTCGACGAGGGCGGCGGAGATCTCACGGCGACGATCGCTGTGGGTACGTACTATGTAAAGGACGACGGCGCGGCCGACGACCTCTTGCTTGCGTTGACGACCGCACTCGACGCCGCCGGCGCGAAGACGTACTCGGCGAGCGTCTCACATCGGGCGAGCCCGTCGGTCACGTCGAGCGTGGTAACGCTCTCGGCGGACTCTTCCGGCTGGAACCTGCAAGCCGACGACGCGTCGACGACCTTCGACTGCTCGCTTTTAGGCTACTCGTCGACGACGCACGCCGACGTCGGCAACGATATCGATAGCGATATCAGCCCGAAAGCCGTGTGGGTTCCAGATCAACCGCCAAGCGAAGACGTGCCCGAGGTCGTCGCGAACATCTCGCAGAACCGAAGCAAGAGCGGCGTCGTTTACACGACGAACGTCGGCGGACCGTACGACGATCGGATCGTGCGCTTTCGCCACGTCGACGAGAATCGGATGCTCGAAGAGGTCAACACGTCCGACCCGACCGCGACGCTTGAGTCGTGGTTCGACCATATCGACGACGGCAGGCCGATCCAGTATCACAAGGCGACCGTGTCGGGAGCTAACGCCGATCTAGCGTCGCTCTCGTCTTCGACGCTGATCGGCACGTACGTTATGGCTCAGCGATCGATCTCGCGTCGGCCGTGGTCTCGACCTAACGGCCGCGCCGGGATCTATGACCTCGATTTTAATCTGCTGGGGTACGTCTCGTCGTGAGTACTTTCGCGAACAGTATCGACGGGCAGCGACACGCCGTTCGGTTCGTTGTCAAGGTCTCGGGCGTTCCCTTCGCTTTCATCGAAGACGCGAACGCGCCAAGCGGTGCGACGTCCGGGTATCAGAAATTGCACGCGCTCGACGACATCGAGTTCGGGACGTCGCGACTCGACCTCGAAAAGCGTCGGCAGCTCGCGGGCACGGTCCGGATCACGCTGCGCGAACCGCCCGACAAGTACGGCTCGAACGGGAGCGGCACGGTTCGAATTGCGAACCTCCGCGACGTGTTTCAACCGCGCGTGCGCCCGTCCGGATCGCTCGGGGCCACGATCACGGCAGCGGCCTCGCTCACCGGCGGCGCGTTCGACTCGATACAATTGCTTTACACCGACGACTTCGATCTCACGAACGATCAGATCTTCGACCTTAACAACGACGGCGCGCCGGATAAGGCGTGCATATGGATCGACAATGAGGCGTTTACCTGGGACGGTCTTGCGAGCCCGACGCTAACCTACGTCGACCGTGCCGAGTTCGGCACGAGCGCCGCTGCGCACTACTACGCCGCCGTCGGGCAGGCCGCGGACATCTTTAAGGCGCCGCCGTCGTGGCGCGGGCGCAAGGTCACGATCAGCGCGTACAACCTCGAAGACGAAGCGACCGGAGGCGTCTCGTCGCACACAACGATCGGCACGTACCGATTGACCGGGCCGCCGCAATATCAAGGCAACGGCGTGTGGACGCTTGAAGCCGAAGACCTAATTCAGAACTTCGCCGAGCTTCCGATTTATACGGGGTTTCGGGACTTCGACGGCGGATCGGTCGACTTCAAAACGACGGCAGCGATGACGCTGGACGGCGACACGGTCGACGCTCTCAAGCAAGGCGACATCCCGTCGTACATGCTCGCGTCGGTGCGGCGCGGCGACGCTGACACGATGCAAGTGTGCTTCAAGATCTCTTCGACGAACGAGGGTAGCGACACGGTAACGCTCGTGGAGACGGGCGATCAATTAACCCCCGGTGCCGACGTCGAGGCTCGTACGATCTTTCGCACGAACGGCACGATCGGCGTCGCGTACCCGAAGCTCGAATCGGTTCGACACGTCGGGATATTCCGCGGCGATCCGGTGCTCGGCGCGCTCTATTTGCTTTTAAGCGACGAGGGCGACGGCACGAACAGCGGTTATGACGCGCTCCCGGGCCGTACCCGCACGTCGTACGGTGGCCAGCAGTGGCGATTCGGCGCGGCGATCCCATTCACCGAGATCAACCTATCGGACATCACCGACAATCTCGTCGGCAAGTCGGCGTGGGGTTGGGTGTACATGATCTCGGAACCGACGACGGTCGGCGAGATCATGCGATGGGCGTGTGAGGCGTCGGGCTCGTACTGGTATGTCAACACGTCGGGCGTGATCCAAATGAAGCCGCTGCGCTTGCGGTTGCCCGCGTCTATAACGTCGGCGACGCTCGCACTCAACGAAGACGCGATCCTTGTCGACTCGCCGAACCAGATCGGATTCAGCGACGAGCACGTGACCGCCGGGTACAATTACAGAGGCGGGTACGACCCGATCGCGCGCGTGCACTTTTCGGTCGGTGGCCAGGTAGACTGGGAAATTTTCGACCGGTATCCGGGCGGCAACCTGTTTGCCGATATCGATATCGGCCCGGCTGCCATCGGCGAGCGTGATCACGACGGGCAGCGCGTATCAACCGGGATCCAGCCGACGAAGGGGCACCGACTGCACGCATGGCTTCGCGGTCGTATTACGGAAGATAGCCGGGCGCGCGCCACGATCACGGTCGAGGCCGGACTCAACGCGATGACGCTATCAGTCGGCGACGTCGTCGACGTGACGAACGCGGATATTCCAGACGGCGAAGGCGGCACGATCTCGGGCGCGCCGTGTCTTATCGTGTCTCGCCAGATCGATTACAACACCGGGATCGTTCGGTTCGATCTTGAAGTACAGGAGCGCGGCTCGATTTGGTCGCCGAGCATGCTTGTCTCGACTTGGACGTCGGGCACGAAGACGATCGTGTTCCAATCGGGCGCCGCAACCGTGCCATGGATGTCAGACCCGACCGCGCCGACCGACGAACTCGCGGCCGGATGGACGCTGCGATTCCATGGGCAGGCGTCCGGCGGCTCGGTTGAGACCGCGACGATCGCGAGCATCACAAACGGGACGACGATCGTTCTGGACTCAGCGCCCGCGTCGTGGTCGACCACGGCGCCAAGCTCGGGCGACGTCGTCACGGTCGCCTACACGACCGGCGAGAGCGATAGCGCCCAAGGGTTCGATCCGGTAGATTTCGCCTATCAGAACGCCGACGCCGCCGGCGCGAAGGGCACGACGCAGACGAGGCTATCTTGACGCGACTCACCGACACATCTTTCGCGGGCGTAAAGATCCACGACGCGACGAAGGGCAAGCTTCTCAAAAAGACGACCGTCGAGACGATCGCCAAGGATCAGGGGTATATCTGGGATCTTCTCACGGGCGCGACCGGCGATCTCAACGGCGATGGCAGCGCGGACGGCGGCGCCCTTCCCGGCTTCCCGATCTGCAACGAGATCATGCCGAGTCAGGCGGGCGACGGCGGACTGTTCCCGAAAGAGAACACCGCGGTCTTTGCCGGCGTGATCCCGTTTCACACGCCGCCCGGAGAGACCGAGGCGTATTTTAGGATCGGCCAGTACAACGAAGGTATGCGGCTCGACAACAAGCCCGAGGTCAGGATCTACAACACGTCGTGGAGTCTCGTAGAGACGGTCGAGCTTTCGCAGTCGGCGCCGTGGTCGGGCAGCGCGTCGAGCTTGACCGCCGACACGACCTATTTCGCGGGCTTGTACATCGAGACCGAGACCGAAGAGACCGAGATGCGGATCACGGGCTTCGCGATCAATTTCAACCGCAAGCGCGGGTCGCTTGAGATCGCCGAACCGGATTTGCCGTCGGGATTCACCGACGAGGCATCGCTATCGACGCAGACGCTCGGAACGACCGACGTCTCGCCGGATATCACCGACCTCGACGATTCGCTTATTGCGTCCGACTATGCGGTGCCCGGATATCTGATCTACCATCTATCAACGAATCTCAACACGATGACCGAATACGTCACGGGCTTGCGTCACTCGGGTAACAAGGCGTTGACGTTGACCGACGAGGGCGCGACCGATCCGACGCAGTCGGCTTTCTGGGATCATAGTCGCGCGGGCTCGTATAAGACCTCGGAAAACATCTTGCACGTGCCGATTTGGTCCGAGTCGAACGGCCCGATCGCCGCCGACACGACAACGATCGGCGCACCTTATACGACGGGCCGGACGGGCTGCACTTTCCTAACGGCTGGCTCTACGCTGGTAACAATGGCCGAGTTCTGCGCGATCATCCCGGCGACGAAAAACGCGCATAACGACAACAATCTCAACGTGGCGATCTTGCTGAAGACGACCGTCGCGACCGGCGATCTCGACTTTCGGATCGAGATCGACAACAGCTCGGGAACGACGATAGGCCGCGAGACCTCGTTTACGATCAATAAGCCGTCGGGCAATTGGTGCACCGCGATCGTCTCAGGCAACATTAACGCCGCGAGCGGATCGGGCGACGCATTCCCTTGCGACGAGCCGGTGCACGTCCGGATCGAGGTCGGGAGCCGAGGCGCTACGGGCGCGAGTGCGCTGCGCTATGTTGGCGCTGCGATCTGGATCGCGGGCTCATAAGGGGGCGACGTGGCAATCTTATCGACGGCGCAAAAGCCGCTTGTCTCGCATCTCACGAAAGACTCGACGAAAGACGAGCAGTCGGCAGACGCCGCCGTGATCGAGTCGCTAGCCGGTCGCACGCGTTCACTGTATGAGATGGTCGGAGGCACGGTTGCGGAGGCCGGCGGCGCGCCCATGCTCAACCCGCAAGGCGTCGTCGGCGCCGACTTTTCCGGGCCGCCGTTCGGCTCGGCGAAAATGCACCTCGTTGCGTGCTACGCGGGCACGTCGGACGCGAACAGTTCGGGCGGTCGGAGCTTCGACCCGTCGAGCCCGGTCTATTTCAACGATCTGCGCGTCTTCATTCGACCGCACATCTCGTACGACGGCGCGCCCTACACGCGGCTGTACCCGGCGATCATCGCGTCGTCGACGTCGTCGAACACGATCACGATGGACTATTTGGTCAATAACGATCTCGACTACGGCGGAACGCTCTCGTTCGGCTCGGTCGCGAGTTCGACGCCCGGCCTCTTCGCGCTCTCGGGCTCGAACTACATCCCGGTTCCGCGGGGCGGCGGTTGGATCCGGCTTCGGCTGATCTTTGACGCTACGGGCGCCGGAACGCCGACCGTGACCTCGGTCTCGCTTTTGCAGCGTGCTAAGCGCTCGCACTAGGTTATACTCGCAGGGCGCGGCCTTGCCTCCCTGCAACCGCGCAGGCCGACCGACGCACTTTTGGGCGGGTCGGCCATTTTTCTTGGCTCTCGGCCGGGCTCGCGGTACGATCGGGGCGGGAGGCAATTCGATGATTCTGATCTATATCGCCGGACCGTTCCGCGCGAAGACGCAGTGGGGCGTGCGTGACAACATTCGCCGCGCCGAACAGCGAGCCCGAGACCTGATCACGCTTACACCGGCCGTTCCGATCATCCCGCACTCGATGTACGCAAGCTTCGACGGGACCAAGTCGGATCGCTTTTGGATCGAGGCGACCGGCGAGCTTTTGACCTTATGCGACGCCGTATGGCTTGACGGGGGGTGGGAGGCGTCGCAAGGCTCACGTGCCGAGCGCAGACTTGCCGACGAACTCGGGATCCCGTGCCTGTTCTCGATGCCTGAGGTCGCGTCTTACTGTGAAGAGAAGAGCGCGCAATATCTGGACGGCCCGGGGCCGTATGAACGCTACGGGATCGAGATATGATCAAGCTCGGCGATTGGCGCGAAGTTCTCGCGGACGTCGAAGAGTGCGACGCCGTGATCTGCGATCCGCCATACGGCGCCCGCACGCACGACGGGCACGACGACGCGGTCGAGCAGGTCAAAGGCGTGACCGGGCAGGCCGAGCGGCGAGCGCTTTCCTATTCGTGTTGGACACGCTCCGACGTTTCGGAATTTGTGGAAGCGTGGAAGGATCGCAACCGGGGGTGGTTCGCGTGTCTTACGTCGCACGATCTGATCCCGGCGTGGGAGGACGCGTATCAGGCGGCCGGGCTCTACTCGTTCGCACCGGTGCCATGGATCAGCAAGCGGCCGAGGCTGCTCGGCGACGGTCCGTCGTCGTGGGCGTGCTACGCGATGGTCGCAAGGCCGCGGAACGAGGAATTCTTGCGCTGGGGTTGCCTTCCCGGCGCATACCTTCCATTTCCTGGAAGTAAGGAGCAGATGCCGCGGATCGGCGGGAAGCCGGTTTGGCTCATGCGTGCGATCGTGCGCGACTACACGCGGCCGGGCGACTTGGTCGTCGACCCGTGCGCGGGCGCGGGTACGACGTTGATAGCGGCAGAAGAAGAGGGGCGACGGGCGATAGGAGCCGAGATCGATCCCGAGGCATACGAGATCGCGGCGGCCCGACTTGGCGCGCCGGTGCAAAGGGGGCTCTTTTGAGCAAAGAAGAAGAATTGGCAAAGTTTAAGCGCATGATCGCAGAGCTTAAAAACGCGAAATTTGAGATCTGGTCGGCGACGCTTCGGCTCGACTTATGGCGCGACGTTGTTGCCGAGGCGTCGAAGAGTGGGTTTGTTGCGACTGGCACAGTCGGCCGAGACCGGCACGGTTACAGCGACGACAAGAAGACGGACGACGTTACGCGTGGCGTCTACATGGGTGTCACGGTTTATCGGCGAACGCACTGGGATCAGCCAGATGATTGCTCTTTCCTGATCACGATTAAAGCATGAGTAAGTACACAACGACGGACGGCGAGCCGGTCCCGCGTGTGTCGGACATCTTCGACAAGATCGACTTTCGGTCGGGCGCGCTAGAACGCGCGGCGGCTCAGGGCACGCAAGTTCACGCGATGATCGCCGAGACGTACGGCGCAGGGAAGGCGGCGGCGATCGCCGATTGGATGGACTCAAGCAAGATCAAGTCGTGCGTCGCCGACTTCTATCGATGGCGCGCGGAGCGCCCGCATATGCCGCTCGGCGCTGAGTCCGAGGTCGTGTCGGACGTGTTGCGGGTCGGCGGCACGTTCGATCTATTCGCCGTCTTCGGCGACGGCCGGGCTCGCGTGGTCGATTTTAAAACGGGATCGCACCGCGGGCCATACTGGCTCAAGCTCGCGACGTACGCGCTCTTGATCGAAGACGTGTACGGCGTCGAGGTCACGCACGGCGAACTCGTCTATCTCGGGCCGAAGGCACCGAAGGGCGAGCCGTGGCGCGTTGAGCCGCTCGGCGACTATAAGATCCAAGCTTTACGGGCGATCGCCCATTGGCACGCGACGAACCGCGTGCAAGACGAATAAAAGGGAGGCGTTATGGGATTTTCAGACGAACAGAAAAAGCAGCTCAACGCACCGCTTGCGCGGGAGTACGTCTCGACGCGCAGCGAGCGCGGCGATCGGCTCTCGTACGTCGAAGGGCATCACGTGATCCGAGAGATGAATCGGGTTTTCGGCTTCGACGGATGGCACCGCGAGACCGTGCGGCTTGAATGCCTCGGCGACTTCAAGAGCGCCAAGGGCACGCCGGGCGTCGCGTACATCGCGGTCGTGCGGCTCACGGTCTCAACGCCCGACGGCGACTTTGGGACGTCGGCGATCACGCGTGAGGGCAGCGGCTACGGCTCGGGGTACGGCAAGAACTTGGTCGAGGCGCACGAGAGCGCGTTCAAGGAAGCCGAGACCGACGCCATGAAACGAGCCGCGATCACGTTCGGCGACCCGTTCGGGCTGGCGTTGTACGACAAGGCGCAATCGCGCGTCGTCGACGACAACAGCGGCCCGACGCTGCAAGATGCGATCGAGGGTATACCCGTGGGCGCCGATAAGGATACGATCGCAGCGTACTACCGGGACGCGTCGAGGTCTCTGACCAAGCGTGACCGGGCAGCGCTGGGGGAAGCGTGCAAGGTCGCGCTCGAACACATCGGGGGCTAGCAACCGTGGTCGACATCCGTCCAATTATCGAACTTCGACAACATCTCGTGCGCATGGCGAAGACAATGGAAATCGCCGAAAAGCAGATCCGCCTCGCGGTCTTCGAAACCGAGGGCGAAGGCCGTAGGGCTGCGCTGCTCGTCGACGCCGCCGAGGATCTGCACCACGCGGCCGAGTACACTCGCAGGGTGGCGAATGGCCGTACCGATTAAAGCGAGCCGATGGTGCCCGCGCTGCTCGAAGGCGTGGGCGTCGAAGAGGCCGCCGAAGACGTGCTCGAATTGCCGCGTCAAGACGCGCCCGGTGTGCCCGTGCGGCGCTCTTCCGTACGCGCCGACCGCGAAGACGTGCGGCGACCACAACGCCCGAGAGCTTGCCCTGCTCGGCGAGATCAAAGACGCCGAAGCCCGCGCCGAGCACTGGCGCCTCGAAGCGATCAAGGCTCGCGCCGAGGCCGAGGCGTTCGCGAAGGCATGGGCCCTCGATTGTAGGTACTTCAATGAGGAAAAAGCCGCGACCGTCGCCGACGCTCAAAGACGAATCGCACGCGCCGAACTTGCCCGGCTTGGGGTTAGACTCGCCGAACCGCAAGGCTAGGCAGTCGTACGACGAAGAGGGCGCAAAGGAAAAAGGTAAGAAGGTCCGCGACTGTGGATGCGGTGCACCGACCGCACGCCGCGACGACGGCGCGCTGATTTGCCGCGAGTGCGGGCATCATTTCGACGTCGAGAGCAACCCGGTATCCTATTGGCTATGGGGGACCAAGCCGGACGCTTGACCGTTCGCGCAACCCCAACATATTGTGGTCGTTCGCGCTTATGACCACAACATATAGTGTCACCCCAACATATGGTGCGCCCGCCTATGCGAGCCTCCCACATCTTGCTGTTGAACAGGGTACGGAAGAGTGCGACAAAAACCTATCTTTCAAGGGAGGGCGAATGCCGCACTGGACGCAGACCGACGGGATCAAGATCAACAGCAAAACGTTCGCGCCGCTTCCGAGCGTGACGAACCTGGTCAAGTATTTGCGCGCCGGCGCCGCTCGCGTTCGATGGAACACGAGATCGCAGGCGATCGAATGGGTCGCAAACCCTCCGGTGATCTCAGGCGAGACACCGAGACCGTTCGAAGATCACGAGACGGTCGCGCTGATCGAATACGTCGACACCGAAGTCGATACCGTGTACGGCGTCCAAGCGATGCAGCTCGCGCTCGATCGGGTCGCGCATGAGCGTCCCTATGATCCGGTCGTCGAGTACCTCGACGGCTTGCCGGCGTGGGACGAGGTCCCGCGGATCGACAATTGGCTCGTCGACGTGTACGCGTGCGAGGCCGAAGAGATCACAAAGGTATTCGGTCGCAAGTGGCTGATCAGCGCGGTCGCGCGGGCGATGCGGCCCGGATGCAAGGCTGACGCAATGATCGTCGTCGAAGGTCCACAGGGCCGGTTCAAGTCGACGGCACTCGAAGAGCTTTTCGGGGTCGAGTTCTACAGCGACAATTTGCCAAAGGGTCTCGATAAAGACGCAGAATTGCATTGCCTCGGCAAGTGGCTCGTCGAGCTTTCCGAACTCTCGTCGATCAAAGGGCAGGAGAAAGAGCACACGAAAGCTTTCCTTTCGCGCAAAGAGACGTCGGTCCGGCCGCCGTACGGGCGAGCCGAGCGCGTCGTCAAGCGCGCGTGCGTATTCGCCGGCACCACGAACTCGGATCAGTATCTCAACGACGAGACGGGCAACCGGCGCTACTGGCCGGTGCGAACAAGCGACAACAAGGCCGATCTCGCGTACGTGCGGGAGCACCGAGATCAAATATGGGCCGAGGCGCTGCACCGCTACCGCGCCGGCGAGACATGGTGGCTCACGGCGGAAGAAGAGGAAGAGGCCGAGCGCGTGCGGCAAAACCGCTACGTATGGGATATCTGGACGGAGAAGGTCGAAGAGTACGTCAACGGCCGAGATATGCTTACGTCGTACCAGATCATGCAAGAGGCTCTCGATTGCACCGGGAAGATCGAGCGCCGAGATCAGCACCGGATCGCGGCGATCATGCGGGCGCTCGGATGGGAGTCGAAGGTCGTTCGGCTCGATGGTCGGGTTGCTCGAAGATGGGTTCGGCGGCAGCCGACCGGCTGATTCCTGTACCGGGAACGATTGTGCTCTACGGCCCCAAATTCGGGGCCGTACGCAATTAACAGCCGAGAACACTTCTCGGGCGTTACCGTGACACTAGTGTACACATCGAATTCGAAGGGTATTCGCCGAATCGGGTGTTTGTAACACTAATTACACTTATTTATAATAAAAGATACCTAGAGAGGCATACGGGAGATGCCGAATTCGGCACTTTAGCTACAGCGTACCCCTATAAGGCGGGCCGATCCGACGTTACAAGGTTGCGGCTGGGTCGTATGAAATTTTCGAAATTCTGGAATCTGGAAGGCTCGGGGGGTTGCCTATTTTCCGCATACGTGCAGAATGGGGGCCGGGAGGCAACATGGCAGATCAGACGCTAGGGGCGATCTTGCGGGGGCTCGACAGTAAGGCGGCGAAGCGGCGCAAGCGAGACGCGGACAAGCGCGTCGCAGCGGCTCTCGCGGACCTGGATGCCCATTTCTGGCGCGTTTTCGATAAAGGTAGGGTCGAGGCCGCGGTCGCCGCGAAAATGCGGGAGAATCGATTTGAGGGCGAATAACGCAGGCGCGGCCGGGGCTAACCCGGCCCCCGGTGCGAATCCGGGGCCTGCGACAAGACGGGAACGATAGAGCGCCAGCATCCTAGGTCCGGAGTACAGGCGAGCGCCGATCGGGTGAGAGGCCCGTGCTTTATCCGCCGAGGGGTAAATACGCCCGATCGGCGCAAAACCGTCCCCACAGGGACAAAACCACGAAAGAAGGCAAGATATGGCAAAAGGCGTCAACAAAGTGATTTTAGTCGGGAACCTCGGGAAAGACCCCGAAGTGCGCTTCGCTGACTCTGGCAACGCGGTTGCGAACTTTTCGCTTGCGTGCAACGAGCGGCGCAAGCAGGGCGACGAGTGGGTCGATCATGTGGAGTGGGTTCGCGTGGTCACGTTCGGCAAGACCGCCGAGAACGTCGGCGAGTACCTCGGCAAAGGCCGGCAAGTGTACGTCGAGGGCCGCCTGCAAACCAGGGAGTACGAGAAAGACGGGATCAAGCGATGGTCGACCGAGGTCGTCGCGCGTGAGATCGTGTTTCTGGGCGGTCGTGACGACGCGCCTAGGACGAACGTGGGGCCTGCGACGTCGAGCGCAGGCGCCGACGCATACGGAGACGATCTGCCCTTCTAAGGGCACAGGGGCGGCCGAGGGGCCGCCCTTTTTCGGGGGGCGAGATGGCTAGCTTGAGAGACGGACCGGGTGAGGGCGGATGGGCCGCGTTCGCCGCGAAGGTTGCGGAAGAGCGCGACCGGCTACGAGACGAAAACCTCGCGCTTTGGCGCACGATCGAGAAGCTCGAAGGGCAGGGGCTCTCCCTTTTGCGCCGAGTGCGGGCGCTCGAAGAGGGCGAACATGGGCAAGGCTGAGAAGCTCGCCGGCTCAAAGGCTGAGCGGAAGACACGCGACGAGCTTTCGCGATGGCTCCCACGATACTTCGGGCATCGCGGCATACAGAATCAGAAGGTCGGAGGCGGTGCGTACGCCTACAGCCGACCCACAGGGCAGGCCGACGTCGAAGGGTTCCCGGTGCGGGTCGAGGTCAAGAGCGGTAAGGCGCCGCCCTTATGGCCCGCGGTGCGGCAGATCGAGGGCGACGCGCGGAAGGTCGGAGACCGAAGGCCGCGCCTCGTCGTGATCGACCACGCCGAGCATGGCGTGATTTGGGCCATGCGGCCCGAACACTTTGGGCCGATGCTTCGAGCTTGGGATGTGATAGACCGCGTCGAGGTTATCGAGACGGCTCGCACGGCGAGCGATTACGCGGATATCGGGGAGGGGACTTCGAAGACATGATCGACAAACTGAAGCCCAAGGGCGATCGCCTGCTCGTTCGACGAGCCGAGCCCGAGCGATCGCTCGGCGGGATCTTTATTCCAGACACCGCGCAAGAGCGACCCGACGAAGCGATCGTCGTGCGGGTTTCCGACGAGTGCGGGCTCGCGGCCTCACTCAAGCCCGGCGATCGGATCGTGCACAAGCGATACGCCGGCGTTGTCGTCGACGACGAACACTTGCTGATCTATGGGGGCGACGTTGAAGCGCTATACGTTCCGTACTGAGCGCGCGTTTCTGCGCTGGTCGCCTGGAGAGCTATGGCGCGAGTCGTACGATCTCGGGCTCGAAGACGGCCGCGAAGAGATGGTCGCCGAGTGCGAGCGGCTCGCCGACCGGCTGCAAGAGCTGTTCGGCGATCTCGAACGCGAACAGAAGGGCGAACAGTGGCTGCATTGATCGTCGTGATCGCCGGGATCATCGCGTCGGCAACGGTCGCGATCAGTCTCGGGTTTTGGAATGAGTCGCAGTGGCGCCGCGAAAAGATGGACGGCGTTTCAGTTAAGGTTGTCGGCGAGGGCGGCCTAACGGATCGGCAGATCCTTTCTGTCGCTCATGCGTTCCGGGATGCGTGGCCCGTGGAGCCGCTCGGATGGTCGCACTTCGAGGTTGTGTGGGTCGGCGGTGACGCGTTCTCGGGTCGGCACGGGCACGTCAAAAAAGAACAGATCGAACTCAACCGGAACGCGTCAAGGCTCGGCGGCGTGCTCGTGCACGAGCTTGCGCATCTCACGCTGACCTATCAGGAGGGGCATGGGTACCCCGAAGATGTGCTCGAAGACGGCCGCCGCGTCACGACGTGGCCCGAGTGGGTTGACCAAGCGATCGCCGAGGCATGGGGCGTGATCGGTGAGGCCGGGATCGAGTGAAACCACGCAAGCCCGACCCGAAGGTCTTTCGGTGCACGCGCTGTAAGCGCAAGAGCGCGTTCGTGCTCGCGATACCGGGCGACACCGGCGTCCGGTGCCCGACGTGCCACAGGGAGCGCCTACAAGAACTCACAGCGACAGGCGGTTAGGTTATGGGTAGGATCAGCGAATGGCTCGACGGATTCGCCCTATCGCTCGTCTTCTTTGCGCTCTTGCTCTTGGGGCCGGATGCGCTAGCTGCGCCGGCCCGGACAGTGCTCGACGCGCTAGACAAAGTGCGTCGCCCATAGAGCGCGACCGGGCGTATCTCGTGTGCGTGCCCGACGAGCGCGGCGTGCTCTATTGCTCGCAAGTGTTCCCTGATGAAATGGCTCAATTCGAGCAGTAGCGCCCAAATTCGCAAAACGTGATCCGGCGCACAGATCTCCCGCGTCTATCTCTTGACCGGACACCGTGTCTGGTTTATGATGGTTTCAGGGAGGCAACAATGAACAAACCAAAGAGACACGAAGTAGAAGCCGCGCTAAGGATCGCTCACTCTATGCTGGCGTTGGCGATAGTGGAGCCGGACTTTGTGTCAACCTACGCCAGCCGCGACGATCGGGTCCGCCGCAAAGCGGCAAAGGCGCAACGCGCGATCGAAGACTTGCTCGTCGACATCGGCGATCGGGTCGCCTAACGCCCCGCACATCCGGCGACGGACGCCACGAACCCCGGTTGCGCCGGGGTTTTGGCGTAGGGAGGTAACAATGGACAAGCAGACACTCATAGACATCCACTTCTTTTTGCCGAACGATCGCCGCGAGGCTGTCGCCGTCGACGTCGCCCCGTGTGAGCCGATCGAGTACGTAGAGGCGTATCTTGAGCGGTACGGCTCGCGAGATCTCGACGAGGCCGCCAAGCTTGCCGGGTGCCGGCTCGACTTGGCGCTCGCGTACGTCGAGGTAGTGCAGCGCGAGAACAGAGCCGCACGACGGAAAGGCGGCGCGCAATGACTATATACGACACGCCGGAACTGGACGCCAAGATCGTCGCGAGACTGCTTCGCGACGCGTTCGAACGAGACCGCACAGGCGTGCTCGCGCTACTTGCCGAGGTCGCGCCAGGGATGACGATCGAGGCGCTCGAGCGCGTGCTCTCGGGCGAAGCTCGGCTCTTCCTCGAAGTGCATAGTGGGGGTGGACAGTGAAAGACAAGACCAAGACTACGTCGCCATTTGGTGTTTTGTGCGATTACGACAGCGGCAACGATATCCGCCCAGCCACCAGACACGAACTAGCGGCCAGCCTGACAGCGGGCCCAGAGGGCGTGATACTGGTGGACGGGCGGCGGGTGTACGTGTCCGGCGCCGATGCCGATGACTTGGCGCGAGACCTAAAACATAGATGGGGCGCGCGATGATGACACGAGAAAACTTGACCCGACGCCGTGACCCGGCGACAATAGAAACAGGGAGGCAAACATGAAGACACAGATCGAATGCCGCGAGTGTCGCGGCCGAGGCTATCAAACCTACGTCGAGGGCAGCGGCAACGACCCGCACGCCCGTGAGTACGACGACGCATGCTCGGCGTGTCGAGGCACCGGCGTCGTGCGCTACACGCTCTCGGGCGCGCTCGACGAGCCGTACGATCCCGACTTTTGGTCAAGGGAGACGCCGTGGTGAAACCGATCAAAAAGAAGACGCTCGGCGAGTTTTGGCGCAAGCTTCGGCTTCGCGCCGGGCTCACACAGGAACAGGCCGCGTCTCAAATCGGCGTGTCGGTGCGCACGATCGCGCGCTGGGAGGCCGGCAAAAAGGGAAACTATTTCGCGCACAGGGAGGCGCTTCGCGTGTACGAGGCGCACGTGAGAGAGAGGGAGGCAGCTTGAAAAAGATCACGATCAAGATTGACCGCGAGTGGCTCGCGCGCAACCTCGACGACGCGCTCGAACAGGATCGCGCGAAGCTCGAACAGCTCGCGATGGCACTCACGCCTAATCTGACATACGAAGAGATCGTCGCCCTCTTGACGGGCGAGGTCGAGATTATCGTCGACTAAGGTCGACACAGCAGCCCGAGAGGGCAGGGAGGCAGAATGCCAAAGAAGAGTAAACACGGATCGGGAGCGGCGGACGTCGTGCTCGCGTATATGCAGTCGCCGGCGCAGCTCGTGAAGCTGTTGAGGGCGAAGCCGCCGTCGTGGAACACGATCGTACGAGCGCGGAACAAGCTCGCCGAAGGCGGTGTCGACTTGGCGGCGTACGACCAAGCGACCGGATACGACGTCGAAAAGGTCGAGAGGTACCGGGCCGCCAAAAACCGGATCATGCCCGGAGACTCGCGGCGATACATGATCTCAAGCAGCGGTGTTCGCGTGAACGCGAGATACCTCGGCCCGGTTGGGTCGACCGTAGTCGCGACCTACGGCGACGGCGTGATCACGATCCGGCTCACGGGCGAGCACGAGGGCGAGCTGCCAACTTTGCTTATGGCGTAACAGGCGAGCAAATCTGAACGGCGCGGGCGTCTTGATCGCCCGCGCTTTTTTTGTGGTACAGTGTGCGGCAACAAAGGAGGTCGGCTTTGCCCTCAGCTCAAGGTTTCCCGGCGATTCGATGCGCCCAGATTGTTTACGACGACGACACCGGATTCAGCACCGATATACCGACCGCCGGTACACCGGTTGTGCTTGCGAACGCGGGCTTCGCGGCCG
>JAAOEI010000107.1_pt1 | contig 32487 bp, 45 predicted proteins | sample 7059261 | NCBI WGS metagenome assembly JAAOEI01 (sample SAMN14008812, study PRJNA610033) | viral metagenome | isolation source: viral particles filtered from seawater | place: China: Hangzhou Bay, Yangshan Deep Water Harbour | collected 2017-10-31 | reverse complement strand
GCGACCGTCGGCCTCGACGACTTGACCGCGAAGGCCGACAAACACTCGATCGCCGCGAGCGAGGGCGAGCCCGCTCGACGGTGGGAGATTTGGTTCCGCCATATCCGCACGATCGACGGGACGATCGTCGAGGTCGGGGAATGGCGCGCCTACCGCTGGACGGACGCGCGCGGCCATCGCGACCGCGTGCAAGCGCTCTACGACGGCGAGAGCCCGCTCGAGTTCTGTCCGTGGATTCGCCTATCGCGCAAACCGACGGACGTCGCTTATCCGCGCCCCTCCGACACGCTCGTCTCTACCGCGCTCGCCGTAGACGCCTCTTGGGCCCGTTACTTCCGACGGGAAGAGTTCGCGGGGGACCCGAAACTCGTTATCTCGGGCGACCGGGACCTCGAGCAAAAGGACATCGCTATCGGCCCGGGCCGCGGCATTCTCACGGACGCGGGCGTTACCGTGACCGAAATTACGCCGTCGCTCGACGAGGTCCCGTTGACCTACAATCGGGAGCTACGGCGCACGCTCGCGAACTCCCGGCTACAGAACCCCGCGGCCTACGACGCCGACGCGCGCGCCCCCGAGTCAGGGACCGCGCGCCGTATCGCGAACCTCGAGCGCGACAAGGCGATGCGCGCTAGGCGGGAGGTTTGGCGCAAGGTCCTTACCGAACGCCTCTTGCCGGTTCTCGTCGAGCATTCGGACTATTGGCTCGGAACGACAATCGCCCACGGCCCGCGACGCGGGACCTCGACGGCGCCCGGCGCGAAAATCCCGGGCGTGAGCTACTCCGTCGCGTTCCCCGACGTCAACCCCTATGAGGAACCGAGCGTCGCCGCGGCGCGCGCGAAAGAGGATTACGAGGACGGGTTGATTACGTTCGGGGAATACGCGGTCGCCCGCGGCAAGGTCGCGGACGTGGCAGAGGCCGCGGTCAAATACGGCGAGGAAAAGGCCGCGGCGTTCAAAGAAAAGGGGCCAAATCCGTTCGACGCAATGTTCGGAGGCCCGCGCGAGGACCCGCCCCCCGCCGACGACGACGAGGACGACGAGGACGAGGAAGGTCCGGACGATGGCGACGAGGACGAGCGCGAAGATCCTTGATCTCGAGGAATGGCGTCCCGTCTGGCGCGCGGCCGTTTGCGCTTGCCCGACTTGCGGCAACGTATGGCCCGCGGCCGTTCACGCCGTCGAGGTCGGTTTCGGTCCGGTCGATTGCCCCGAATGCGACGCTCCCGCCGACGTGACGCACAAGGGCCCGAGCGAAATGCTCGGCCGCGCGAAAGAGCGTGCACAAGCGGCCTACGAGAAGATCGAGGCGCTATGCCCGGAGGATCCCGACGATGGCCCGCGCGGAGGCTAGGCTCGAGGCTTTAATCGGCCGGATGCTCTCGCCCCTCGAGCGTATCCTCGTCGAACTCGCGTTCGCTCTCGCGGAGCGCGCGATCGCCGTCTCGACCGACCTCGGGACGAGCCCGGACGAGGTTCTCGCGTCCGTCGTGCGCCGGGAGTTGATGGGCCTCGCTACGACCGAGGCACACCCGCGCGTCCTCGAATATATGGGCGAAGTCCTCCCGCCGATGAAACGCGCAATCCGCGAGGTTTACCCGGCTCTCTCCGCAAAGGCCCGTCTCGTCGAGGGGCGCGCCTCCCCGCTCGTCGGCGTCGACGTGCGCGCGTATGCGACGGCAACGGCCGACGCGGTCGCCCATCAACTCCGCGAGGACGCGGCGCCGTCGCTCGCGAAGGCTATCCGGCAGCGGTTGACGGTCGGCGCCGAGACGCGCGCCGTCCGGCTCGAGGTATCCCGGCAAGCGGAGATTTCCCTCGGTCGAACCGGGACGCTTATCGAGCGCGCGGTCCGGTCCTACCGTGAGCACGAGATAACGGCCGTGGGAGGCGTCGGGACGGGGGATCCGCTTGTGTTCCTCTACGTCGGGCCCCCGCAATCGTCCCCGAATATCCGCGACTATTGCGCGGCCCGCGTCGGGAAGTTGATACACGGCGGGGCCCGCGGCCTCGTCGACCGGCATCGGTTCAACTGTCGCCATAGCCTCGCGCCGATTTTGCTTTCGCGCGCGATGGCTCGCGGGCTACAGTTCTACGAGGGCGGGCCTAACGATGACGTCTAGCGAAACGCCGAGAGCGCCGACCGTGGGTTGGTGCCTCTCGGAACTCGAGCGCCGCGGCGCTCGAGCGCGCGGCGTCGAATGGACCGAGGCAACTTTGCGGCGCGCCCTACTCGACGCAGGGGTCGAGGGTATCGAGAGTTACCCGAACCCCTCGACGCAACCGAAAGGGACCGACCGTTGACGACGCTAACCGCAACCGACCTCGCAACCGCACGCCTCCGGCCTAAGCGCCGGGAGGTTCTCGTCCGCCTCGCTCCGCGCGAAACCGTGAGCGAAGGCGGGATCATCATTCCCGACACTGCAAAGCAACGGATCGTCTCGGGCGTCGTCGAGACGGCCGGAAAGGGTTGTGAACTCGAGGCGGGCGACGTCGTTCTTTTCCGGGAGTTCGCGGGCCATAACCTCGCGGGGCAAGCGGCGTCCGGGTTGCACGTCGAGACGGAGCGGCGCGTTATGCGAGAGAGGGAAGTCCTCGCCGTCGTCGAGGGCGAACCCGTCGAGCGGTGCGCCTCGTGCGGCGCGCCGACAGGGGCGCGCCCGTGACGGACCTCGAGGACGACGGGGCCCGCGCGGAAGTTGCTAGGCTCGAGGAATGGCCGAGGACGACGATCTCCGCATCCGATGGAACCGACGCGGGCTAGAAATGGCCCGGAACTTTATCGTCGGCCGCATCCTCGACCGCACCGCGCAAGGCGTCGACGTCAACGGCCAGCGGTTCGCGCCCTACTCCGAGAGACACAAGCGCACCCGGGCAAAGCGGGGCCTCTCGACCGATACCGTTGACCTACGGATGACCGGGAGCATGCTCGGGACGATCGGCGGGGAGGTCCGCGTCGATGGGGACGATTTCGAGATCACGGTCGCCCCTACCGCCCTCGGAGCTATCAAGGCCGCGTCTATCGAGGCGGGGCCCCCGCGGCGGAACTTCCTCGGTGTGACGGACGAGGACGCGGACGACGTCGCCGCGATCGTGGCGCGGGCGATGGATCTCGAATAGGACTAGCGCCCGGTCGGCCGTTGGTATACCGTGACGGGGAGCGCGGAATGTCCGCGCGGGAGGTTGCCGTGTCCTACTCGTCCCGCCAGATTTTCAAGATGTATTTCGGATGCACGTCCCCGCGAATGGTCGCTATCGCTGCGGGCGCCGACCGGACCGGGTTCCTCGAGGACCATATCCGCGCGGCCGCGGCCGACCGTCGCGAGCGCGACCTTACGGAGCCCGCGGTCCTCGGAGACGAGGCGGTCCTCGCGTGCCTCCGGTATCTCTGCCTCGCGGTCGGGCCGCTCCGGTGACCGATATCGTCGACCCGGAACTCGAGGGGCCCCGAACGTGGGCCCCTCTCTCTTTGCTCGAGGACGTCGAGCGGGACGTCGACCTCGCTCTCCCGGAGCGCTGGCAAATCCGGCGGGGCCTGTATCGGGTGACCGACCATAGGCCCATCGGAACGCCCCTCCCCTCGTTCACAATGGTCCGGACGGCCGATCGCAAGGCGTGGCGCGCAACCCTCGACGACGGGACGATCGTCGTTCTACGGGGCTCTACGCTCGCCCATACCGAGAGGCTCGCGATCCTCCGGTTGTGCCGATGGCGCGCGAAATCGACCGCGGATCCGGAAAAACCGACGCCCGACGCTTGACTTTGGTGGGCCATTGGTTTACAATGTCGAGAGAGCCCGGGAGGTCCGGGCGGGAGAAAACGAAAATGAAAATCACGACCGCTCACAACGCCGCTACCGCCGCCCCCATTGCCTCCGCGCACGTCTCGCCCGCCGACATCAGCGCCGACCGCCGCGCCGTCGTCGTCCGCATCGGAGATTTCGCGGTGACGCTTTCCCGGGGCGAGATTCACCGGCTTTTCGACGAGGTCGAGGGCGCGCAGAAACCCGGACACGCCCTCGCGATGCGACCCGAGCGGTAACCCCGCCGGCCCCGCCGGCCCCGCATCGGCCCCGCAAAGGCCCCGCTCCGGCGGGGCCTTTCTTTTGCCCTCGACGTGACGCACCGCGTTAGCAAGTTGCTAACGCGGTGCGTCATTCTGGATCGTGCTCAATCGGGTTGCGCAATGTGCGCGCGCAGCGGTAGAAATGAGCAACCGCGGACAGGCTCCGCGGCGGAGGTCCGATGCCGGGAGCAGAGGAAAACCAGACGACCGAGACGCCGACCGCACCCGCGGCCGACGTCGTGACCGATGCGGGCAACGCCGAGCCCGCATCCTCGACGAATGACGGTGGAACCGTCGACGTCGCCGCATTGCTCGCGGATAACGAGCGCCTCCGCGCGTCCCTTGCGGACGTCCGCGACGAGGCCGCCAAGCGTCGGATTTCCGAGCGCGAGGCGAACGACAAGGCGATCCGAGAGGCGGAGGAAAACGGCCGGACGGCCGAGGCTCTCCGCCTCACCCGAGAGGAAAACGAGCGCCTCCGCGCCGACCTCGAGGCCGCAAGGCCCGGAGTCGAGGCGGGGCAGGCTTTCGAGTCCTACCAGAGCGGGCGCATCGCAAAGGCGCTCGAGAATGGCGCCCCGGAACACCTAAAGGCGGTTCTACGGGCGGAGGGCGTTCCTCTCGAGGTCAAGGTCGAGGCTCTCGACGCCTATCAGGCGACGAGCACCGCGACCGCGGCGTCTCCGGGCGGTCCGGAGACGGCGACTCCCGCTCCCACGGTTTCGACTTCCCCCGCCGGCTCGGCCGACGCGGGCGCGACTAACGAAACGGTCGAGTCTCTTCTCGCGAAGGGATGGAACACGGCGCGCATTCGGCGCGACCGGCCGGACGTATTCGCGCGCGCGGTCCAAGAGTCGTCGGGAGCCGGTCGAGGCACAAAGCGACGGTACGGGTCCTAGGAAAACCCCCCGGCGCGTGAGGTCCACAAATGGCCGACGTCACGACCACTAGCTCCACAATCAAACTTGCGACCGAGGTTCTCACCGCGGCGCGGATCGCTGCGCACCTCCCGCGCTACACGATCATGAACCTCTGTCACCTCGACCGGACCCTCGAAATGGGCGGTATGTCGGGGACAAAGGTTTATCGTGTCGCGGGTGATCAGGGCGCCGCGTCGGCCGGTACCGAGGGAACCGCGCCGAGCCCGACTCCGACGCACGAGTTGAACCAAGGCACCGCGATCACGTCCGCGACGACGATCGCCGTCCTCGCGAACGCGCACATTTCCGAGGAAGTGTTGAAGCGGGACGCGGGGCTCGCCCAAAGCGACGTCGACGCGCTTTTCCGGAACGAGGGCGATCTCCCCTATGACGCGGCGATGCGCATCGCGGGCCAGTTTGTCCCGCAGCTTGTTGCCACGGGAATGCAGAAAATCGAGGCGGATATGGCCGCTCTGATTTCTTCCTTCTCGACGTCGGCGGGCCCGGGCGCGACGCGGACGATCGAACCGGTCGACCTCGTCTCAGCGATCTTTCAACACTTGGTTAACCAGCCGCTCCGGCCTCCGGCGGAGGCGGTGTTCGCGCTCGGGACGACCGTGCGTAAGCACCTTACGCAGTACGCCCTTACCACGGGCGGGGGAATGGTCGGCGCCCTCTGGGGCGGGGTCGCGGATGCGTCGGGCTTTATCGCGGAACTCGACCCCGATTTCGTCAACACGAACGGAGCGGGCTCGTTCGCGCGCCACGCGATTTTCGATATCGACGACGAGATCGCGCCGACCTCCGGCGGTGCGACGCACGGCGCGTACGGGACGCTCGGCGTCCCGGGCGTTGCTCCCGACGATCCGGCGCTCGACGGCCGGGCCGGCGCTATCTGTCTCAACTCCGAGTCGCCTCTCCGCGTCTCGGTTGCGACGGATACGACCGACTCGTTCGTTCTCAAGGTCGCGGTGAAAGCGAAGTATGACCCGATCGAGGTTAACGACCTCGACGGCGTGCTCGTTACCGCCGCGTCCTCGTAGGACTAGCGCCCAGAGACGACGGACGTCCCGAAGGCCCCGGCTACGGCGGGGCCTTCGGGCGTACAGGCGGGCGGGACCCGCGGGAGGCTCTCACGATGGCAACCGGACGACGCAAGGGGCAGGCGCCCGATCGCGTGCTCGACGACAAGGTCGCGGCCAAGCTGGCCGCGCTCACAAAGAACCCGGACGAGGTGCACCTTATGTGCACCACCGACGGGCAGACTCGCAAATTCGAGGACGACGGCGCCGACATCCGGACCGAAGGCCGCGGCATCCGGTTTCAGCCGCACGCGCGGCGCCAAATGCTGATCCGCGCGCTTAACAAACTCACGAGCAAGAAACGGCACGGGGTCGAGGGCGTTCCCGTGTTCGTCGCGGGCGACTCGATCGAAGGCGTTTACCCGGGCGACCCGGTCGCGACGACGGACAAGGGCGGGAAAATCCCGCTTCTCACGCCCGAGATTCAGAGCGCGATCGACGCAATGGTCGGGGAGCGCTACGAGCGCGCCCTACAACACTCCGCGTCAGATATGGGGCGCAAGGCCCGCGCGAATCAGGCCGCGGCCATGGCGGACGTTGCCGCGGCCGTGGGCGACGCGCTCGGAGGCGCTAGGTCGCCCGAGCCCGCGCCGGAGCCCGAACCCGCACCGAAACCCAAGCGCGGCCGAAAGGCGGCCGAGGCGTGAGCGGCGGAGTCAGGGACCGGGATAACGACGCGGCGCGAGGCACCGCGGCGAACCTCCGCGACCTAGAGCCGCATTGGGCCCGCTTGCTCTCACGCGAACACCTCGAGGACGAAGTCGAGGAACTCGATAGCGAGGACGCCGCAAGGCTCGTCGCGGAAACCCAAAGGCGCCGAGAGCGCGAACGAGGCTAGGCAATGGCCAAAGTACCCGAGAATTGGCGCAACGATATGCTCCCGATCAAGGCGGTCGGGATCGAACTCGCGGCGGACTTCGATAATACGGAACAGTCGAGCGGCTACACGCTCCCGACGAATGCGATCGTGCTCGACGTGTTCCTCGTCGTCGATACCGCGGACGCGGGCGAGACGCTCGACGTCGGGACCGATTCGACCGCCTCGGGCGACGCGGACGGCTACCTCGACGGCGTCTCGGTCGCCTCGACCGGCCTCGTTCGGCCGACGCTCGTTAGCACGGGGCAGACTCGCGGCGCGTTGCTCCGGCAGGACGAGGACGGCGCGGGCGCTCTCGTCCCCGGATGGGACGCGACTATGGGCGGGAAAGAGATTACCTACACCGGCTCGCACGCGACCGCGAACACGGTCCGCGGCCGAATCGTGATCGTCTATATCGATTGCAAAGAGATCGTTTAGAACGGCCGAACGAAAGGGGGCGCGTCATGATGCGCACGGAAGCGAAGGAAATCGCGCTCGGCGTTCTATATACGATCGTCGTCGCCGCTCTCGTCGGCGCCGCGGCGTGCCTCGCAATCCTCCGCGCGGCGGAACTTGGCTCGCGGGACGGCGCGCTCGCACACGTTCAGACGGCGGGATACGCCTATGCGGCCGAAATCGCGGTCGGGACGTCGGCGGTCGAACTCGCGCCGCTCTCCGAGGGGCGGCATTACACGGATTACGAATGCTGCAACAACTCCGCGACCGTCGTCACGGTCGGAGACTCGTCCGTTACGTCGGGCGAGGGCGGGGATTTCTGTAACGACTCCGCGTGCGGGAAAGCGTGCTGGGGCGGGCCGCTCCGGAAGGAATACGCGATCACCGCTTCGGGCACGGTTGACGTTAACTGTCGCTGGAAACTCTCTCGCGACCCCGCCTCTTTTGGCGGGGCGTTCGACGAGGATTTCGATACGGGGTTCGACCAATGAACTGGCCGCGGCCTCGTCTGCCTCGCGGACGTCTCGGCGGGTTGACGTTCGCCGCGTTCGTCCTCGCGGGCCTCGTCTCGATTCCGGGGCCGCGGTACGTAGGCCCGTTCGCCGATAACGACCGCTCTCGCTCCGCCGTCCTCGCGTTACTAGCCGACAACGTCTCGGGCGATATCTCCGCCCAAGATTTGCGGGACGCGCTCGTTTCCGGGACGTGTTACGCGGGCCTGTACACGGACGATAATACGGTTACGACGCAAACCGTAACCTCGACACCCGCGACGTTTACCGTATGGGAGGGCGACTTTCCGGAGTCGTGCGCGGATGGGGATTACACGGCCGACGGCGTGACGCTCCCCGCCTACGCGGCCGACTGGAAAATCGACTTTTCGATCTCGTTCTTCGCGGACACGGCCGCGGAGTTTCAGTTTCATGCGGCGCTCGACGGCGTCGAGTTAAGCGAATGCGGGCTCGAGCGGAAAATCGCAACCGCGGGACAGGCGGGCGTCGGGGCCGCGGGCTTTACTTGTATCGTCACCGCCGCGGCCTCCGACGTTGTCACGATTCAAACGGAGGTCGATTCGGGCAGCGTCGAACTAACGCCTTTCGAAGCCGACCTCTCGGTCGTTCGCGTCGATATGTGAAAGGCGGCGGAATGCGAGCGCTCGGGATCGTCGCGGTTGTCTTGCTCTCGTCGTGCAACCGCGACGAGGGGCGTCCGCTTGCCATCGAAGGGATCGAGTCGTCGCTCGCGAACCCGATGGGTTCGAGCCTCACGGGCGGGGACGCGCCGGGCGAGAGCACAACGCCGACTTGGGGTAACGCTCTCGTCGATATCCTGGCGGACGCGGCTTCGCAGGCGCATTGCTCGACGGGGGTCGCGTGTCGGATGGACAACGCGGGGACCGCGGGCGCGGACGGCGATTGCTGGACGACTCAATGCACGGGGTCGGGCTGTACGGGCGCCATTTGGACCGACGCTGCCGAGGACTACTTTGAAAACGTCGTTCGTGACGTCGACTTTTGTCAGAGTGAGGCCGACTTCACGATTACCCTGCCCGCTGTAGTTTGTGTTCGGCAGAACAAAGTCGGCAGCGCGTCGAATCGTTGGCATTTCGCGTTTGACACAAACGGCGATTTCTTTCCTGGGTCGCGCTACGCAACCGGCGCGAAGATGACCCTGCACACTACACTTGGCGGCGCTATTAACTCGACGACGTCTATCACTTCGACGCTGACTAATTGGTGCTACCTGTTCGCTAGTGGTAGCCAGGACCTCTGGTATGAAGGTTCGTCCGAAGTTACCGACACACAGACAATCGACCAGACAGAAATGGACGACGGGTTTTCCTGGGGGAACCGCCCTACCTCGTCGTCGGGCAACCAACATCGAATGAGCCGGTTTACCGTCTGGGAAAACACGGACGATATCACGACCGCCGCGGCGCTCTATCAGGCGTGGCGATGAAAGCGATCGCCCTTGCCCTGTTGATGCTCGCGCCCGCCGACGTCTACGTCCGGCAGTACGCACCGAAAGCGTCCTCGAATAACGGCTACCTCGACGCCGTCGTCGACAACCCGGGCGGGGCAGACGGCGTGCATATGCTCTCGCATTGCGTAGCGTCGAGCGTTGGGGATGAGTGTCCGCACCTCCCCGCCGACCGCGCCGCGGCCAAGCGCGCCCGCGACAAGGGCCTCCGCGTCGTCTGGGGCTTCCGTGTCGGGCGGAACTACGAGGACCCGGGGCAATGGGCGAACGCCGCGGAACTCGTCCGCTATGGGGCGGGGTTCGGGACGGAGCGTCTCGTCGTCCTCGACCTAGAGAACTATTGGGGCGGGGGCGAATGTCACCTCGAGCCCGCGCGCGCGGAGACAATGGTCGCGCCTCTCGTCGAGGCGTTGCACGAGACAGGGAATCGGGTCGCCTGGTATCCCGCGAACCCCGCCGACACTTGCGGCGGAGCGTTGACGGACGCCGTCGGCGGGGAACTTTGGGTCGAATACACGTTCGCGGACGTCGGGCGATGGCACGACAACCGGACGCGATGGCGCGCCGACATGGCCGACAACGCGCTCCGGGACTGGGCCTTGCGCGAACGCTTTCCGGGCGTGCCGATTCGGCCGGGTTACTACGACGAGGCGCTCCGCGACGTCTACGACAACGCGCCGCGCTCGCCGTCGTTTTGGGTATTCGACAAGGTCCGCCAAGGGGCCGAGCGCCTCGAATGGGGGACGCCCGCGTGGGAGTCCGCGCAATCGCTCTCGTCCCTGAATAACCCCTCGCACGTCTTCACGTTCCACGCTTTGCGCGGGTCGGGCCTTCCGCGTTGGGGCCCGGACGAGCCCCCGTCCAGCGGCATCCGATGGGACCGGGCGATCGTCGGCGGGAGCAAGGGCGCGGCCCCGCCTCCGCACGACGAGGGCATAACGTTTGATCGGCATTGGCACTACGAGTTAACCGACATCCCGAACGCGGACGCGCGGACCGTCTCGTTCGAGGTCCGCCTCCCCGCCGACGTCTCCGAGCGCTTCCCGGTTGCGGGTTCGTGGGCCGATCATGGCTGTTGCCGCGCTTGGCTCGTCTACGTCGACAGCGGGCTCCTAAAGGTCGCAATCGGACAGGGGACCCGAGGGGGCGGGCATACGTGGCGAACGCACGAGACGCGAACTCTCGGCGCCGCAATAGGGGGCGAGCGGGTCCGCGTCGTCCTCGGATGGGACGCCCGCACGGTCCGCACGGCCGCGACCGAATGGACGCTCGACAAAGACACAAACAACCAACGGGCGCGAGTGCATCTCGCCTACGCGCCCGCGGCGTCCGTGTTCGGGGAGGAACACTCGCACGCGCCCGGCCTCGTGCACGTTGGCCAGTTCCTGGTATGGGACCGTCTACTCTCGCGGGACGAGATGGCCGCGGCCATGGCGGGCCAATATCCTTGGGGGTTGTGATGGGGGACGAGCCTACCGCTAGCCGAATCGAGGGAAAGATCGACGCGCTCGGAACAAAGGTCGACAACCTATCCGAGCGGGTCGCGGGCGTCGTCGCGTGGCAGGAACAAAGCAACAAAAACATAGAGCGGTTTTGGTCGCAAACGTGGCCCGATCACGAGCACGACGACAAGGCCGCGCAAGAGCGGATCGGGGAGCTAGAAAAGTTCCGGGTCGAATGCAAATCAAAGGCCGCGGCGGACGCGCGCGAATCGGGCGCCCTCGCGGCCAGCGTCGAGCGCCTCGCGGCCTCCGTCGAGCAAATCACCCGCTGGCGCGCCTACCTAACCGGAGCGTTTGCGGCCGTGTCCGCGGTCGCGGGAATCTTCGGGTTTCTCGCCTGGGAAAAACTCGCCGAAATCGACCGGGACCTCGACGGTTGGCGTTCGTTCAAGTCCGCGGCCGACGCTCTCGGGCTTACCGAAAAGGTCGATCGGTGATGCCGGGCGAGAGGCCGGAACCCGCGCTCGAGCGGGTCCGCATCGCCCGCGAGTTCCTCGGGACGGAGGAACTCACGGGAAAGAACGATCTCGACCCCCGAGTTCTCCGCCGTCTCATTCCCGCCGACCTACACCCGACATACCTCCCGCTATTCGAGGCCGCGGCCAATGGGAAGTTTCAGGCATGGTGCGGGACGTTTGTCCAACTCGTTTGCGCGATGGCAGGGACGCCGATCACGACGAGCGCGAAAGAGCGCTACGACGGGCGCCAGATTGCCCGCCTCGAGCGCCTCACGATTCGGGCGGGGACCTACTTCGGGTATCAGCACCGGCCGATGCCGGGGGACGTCTATTTCTCGACCTCGAGGGGCGGGTCCGACGAGGGGCCCGGCCGACACGGCGGGATCGTGGCGACCGTGACGCGGACGGAGATCGTCACGATAGACGGCAATTGGGGGAACAAGGTCGCAAAGGTCCGACGCGACCCGTTCGACGGGTTCGTTTCGGGATATGCTCGACCGGGGGCCGGGTGGTAGCGATGGACGAAATCACTCTCGACCCAAACGCTAGGCGAATCCTCTGGGCGCTCGCGGGCCTTTGCGGGCTCGTCCTCGCCTCGTCGGCCCTTGCGTGGCTCCGCGAGCGTGCGAAAGAGACGGAAAGCAAGGCGGACGACGCCGCGGCGGAGGCCGCGACTAATACGCTTGAAACCGTGACGGGCCGCGACCTCGACGGGGACGGCGACGTCGGAAAGGCGGGAAAGAATGGCGGTTTTTGAACTCGAGCGCGCGCGGTTCTCTTTCGATTGGGGCGGGGCCGTGCCCGGGACCCTCAATCTCGAGGTGACCGACCGCGACAAGGACGGGGACCCGGAGGTTTCGGCCCGGGTCATTATCCGATCCCGCAAGGTCGACTGGCAACTCGAGCGCGTCGAACTCCCTCTTTCGATTCTCGGAGACGGCGCGAGCGCGGTCCTCGGGTTCCTCGTCGGCGTGGCGCGGGCGCAAGGCGTCCCGATTCCGGACGGAGTCGCGGAGATCGTCGCGCTCGGCGTCGACCTCGTGACGGGCGGAGAGGACTAGGGCAATGCGCGGCGCGAACCGGCTCGAGGTAATCAAAGACTCGACGGAGACAATCCGCATCTATCCGCCTATCGGTGCGGACGGGCCGAAACTCGCGACCGCGTGCGACGTGCGTATCGGTGGGGGGACCCTCGCGGTTACCCTCCCGGCCGTTGGCTCCGAGGAAGTTGCGACGCAAGACTCCGAGAGCGCCGCGGTCAACGCTGCGGCCTCCGAGGGCGATACGACGCTTTCGTTCGCGTCCGACCCGGGGTTCCCGGTCGGCCTCGTTCACGTTGCGACGGACCCGCCTTTCGTCGCGAGCGTCCTCGAGAGCGGCGGGACGACGAAACTCGCGGACCCGCTTCCCGTCGACGTCCCCGATACGACAACCGTCTCCGCGTTCGGATGGACACACGCGCTCACCGCGACGGAGACGGACGTCGCGGGGCAAGGCTACGTAAAGGCCCGCTTTACGATTGGCGGAGTCGTCGAACCCGTCGATTTCATCCTCTCTGTCGTCTCCGAACACGTCGGACAGATTCTCACGGTCCCGCAACTCGTCGAGGCGTGGCCCAAGTTCGAACATTACAAACCGCCCGAGGACGAGACGGGCGACGAGACAATCCGGCGCGCGTGGCTCTACGAGGTCAAACCGGAGCTGAACGCCCGCGGCATCCACGAACACCGCATCAACGCGACGGAGCCCTACCGGCCCGTTCTCGTGGCCGCTATCCGCTGGCTCCTACTCCGCGACCACGCCCAAACGGACCGGGACACGGTAGAGCGCGCGCACGAGGATCTCGTCCGACAGTTCGACCGGGCCGAAAGTTCGATCAAACGCTCGATTCAGAGCACGGACGACGACGACGAGGGCGTCGGGCCGACGCATATCCGGACGGTTAGGCTCCGGCTATGACGTGGGCGACCGTCGACGCGCAACTCGCGACGATCGTCGAGGGGACGACCGGGCTAGACGAGCCCGGTTCCCACCGCTCGGCGTTCAAGCGCGCGCCGAAATGGGACCCGGCCGACGACGCGACACTCCCCGCGGGGTCGCGCCGATGGCAATTCGAAGTCCTCCGCTCCGCCAAGCTCTACAGTTACCGACGGCGCTACCGCGTCTCGGGCCGGTTGCTTGTGTCCTACGACGTCGACGCCTCGTTCGTCGACCTGCAAAATCGGATGCTCGCGGATAGTAAGGAACTCCGCGATCGGTTGAAGGACACAACCCTTTGGGGACGACCGTCGTCCACAATCCACGCCTTAATCGTCGGAACGGCCGACGATCACCCGGCTACCTTCCGCGCACGCGCCGGGGGCGGTAGGGTTATGGCGATCGAGTTTCAGATCGAGCACGAGGTCGCGGCATGAGTTCGGAACTTCTAAACGCCCTGGTACAGTACGGCGCGCACGCGGGCGTCTACGACTTGACGACCGCGCCGTCGTCTACGATCCACGTTCAACCGGAGGGGCCGGTCGTTTTCAACCGGCCGAAAAACCCGCTCGAGCGCGATTTCGTAACGGCCGATAACGAGCGCCTCCCCGCGGTCGAGGGACGCCAACCCCCGAACCCGCTGCCGGACCTTACGTTCCTCTGCTACGGACAGGCCGACGGCGGGAGCGCGAACGGAGAGTCCTCGACGGGCGCGGGGAAAGTCACCGAAACGGACGATCTTTACGAGGCGCACATCGGAACGGAGGATGGCGACTCGGGCGACACGCTCGGGAGCGGAACGCCGCATACCGCAGGGTCTACGACGGTGACAATGGACGGAGCGGTTTCGGGCGTGAGCGACGGGATTCTCTTTCTCTTCCCCTACTCCGGCGGCTATTCCATGCGCCAAGTCGTCTCTACGTCCGGGAGTAACTTCGGACTGAGCCAAGCCCCGACCGACCTCGACGGGACGGACGTCGCGTTGACCGCGGACGGCGTCGCTTATGCGGCGCGGTGCTATCACGTCGAGCAACTCACGAGCGGGCGGACCCTTCTACAGTTCGACGCGGAAAGTCAGAATTGGCGGACCGTCTATAACGGTTGCCTCGGGTCCCTAACGTGGAACGTGAACGATGAGGGATATCTCACGGTTACCGCGTCGGGGATCATGGTCTGTAACTACAAAGAGGACACGGCACAAGCAAACCCGACCTATTCGACGCCGACGCGCGGGTCCCCGATTATCGCGGAGACGTGCTCTCTCGTCCTCGACGGGAACACGTTCCTAACGAGCAACCTCTCCGTTGCTCTCAATATCGAGTCTGCTTTCGTCCCGTCGACAACCGCGGCCAACAACCGCGCGGGCATCGCGGTCCGCCGCGTGCGTCCGGTTATCTCCGGGCGGATGCGAGCGGGAACGAACACGGACCCGCACGAAGTGACGGAGGCCCTTTTCGAGACTTGGACGGGGGACACGGGCGACGTTAAAAACCTCTATCGCCTCGACCTACTCGTCGGAAGCAACCCGGGCGCGGCTATGGGTTTCTCAATGAATCAGGCCGAAGTGACGGGGCAACTCGTCGAGGACGACGGGTTTCTCGCGTTCGATTTCGAGGCGCGCCCCGTGGCTCCGGCGAGCGCGGACGTCTCCTACGGAATGACGATCGGCGTTTTCTAAGGCGTGACGCCGTCCGGTTGCGCGCTAGGATGGGCCCCGAAAGGGGCCTTTTCCTATGCCGTACCTAACCCGACCGGGCGCCGAGCATCCGCGGCGCTCGCTCTCCGAATGCTATCGCTACCTCTACGACAAGGGCCGAGCCCGGACGATCGAGCGTATCGAGGAACGCAAGGCGCACGGCGCGCCCCTCGTCGACGAGGCGAGCGGGAGCCCGCTCGAGGTCCCGCCGGAATGGGGCCCGGATACGTTCCCGGAGGCGGAGGGCGTCTCGGTTGTCGTCCGCGTGCTCTCGTCGACCGAGACGGCGCGCGTAGACGAGGCTAGTCGCCTCACGGCCGCGGCCGTTCTCCGGCGCGCCGACGTGCGTCGCAAAGTCGCGGAGGCCGCGCCCGGTTGGGCGGACGTCGTCGGCGCGAACGCGGACAAGGGCGGAGCGGAGAGCCCGGAAGCGCTCGAGTTTGTCGCTCGCGTGTCGGGCCGGTCCGACGAGGTAATCCGCGCTCACGCCGAAATGAGGGAGCGGACGCTCGAGGAAAACCGCCTAATCGTCCGGCTCGCTCTCGTCGAGGTCGGGCCTTTCGAGGACGCGGCGGGGGAATGGTCGATTAAGGCGGAGCCGGGGGCGACCCTCTCCGACGCGCAAGTCGACGCGCTCGAGCGGGCCGGGCTCGTGACGGAACTAGCGGCGGTCGCGATCGCTTTGCAACACTTGACCGAGGAAGAGCGGGGAAACTTTGGCGCGCCGTCGCTCTAGGTCGGAAGATTGACCCGACCACGAGGGAAGGCAGGGGGTTTGACTGCAACCGTTGCCCCGCTGCCACGCGCGCCGCGAAAGGTTGCTACGGCCCCGCATTGCGCCCGAGAGGGGCGATCGCCTACTTTGGGCGGGGCAACGCGGGACCCAAGCGCGGGGACCGCTACGCCTCGCATACGTGCCCGAGGCGGGAGATTCTCGACAACCCTTGGATCGGAGAGGCGCTAGCCGATTACAGGGCGGAACGCTGGCGGTATGCTACGGCCGTCCCTTGCGTTCACGAGGCCCGGGCGGTGATAGCGGACGCGGACGCGGCGATCGACGACTTCCGGCGCGCCGAGGCGGAGGCCCGCGCGCGTAGCGGGTAGAGATATGGGCGATACGGCATACCGCGACGTAAAGATCCGAGTGATGCTCGAGGGCGCCCAGAAGTCGACCGCGGCGCTCGACAAGGTCAACGCCGAGGTTCGCGAACTCCGCCGCGAGAATAAGCTCCTACGCGGCGGACTCCGGGACCTAAACCGCGAGTTTGCGAAAGAGGAGGCCGCGGCGCGCCGCGCGTCCGCCGCGCTCGGCGCGCACGGCGCGAAGGCAAAAGGGACGGGCGTCCAAGTCCGGGCGCTCGCGGCGCAACAGAGGGCAATGGGGGCCGGGTTCGTCGCGGCCCAACCGAAGATCGAAAAGACCGCGACCTTGCTCTCCGGGCTCTCGAGCGTCGCGGGCGGAGCGGGCGGGAAGGTCGCGGCCGTGACCGGGGCCCTTGCTAATATCGGCGTGGTTCTCGGGTCGGGCGGGTTGCTTGGTATCGGCCTCACCGCGGCAACGTTCGCGGTCGGCGTGCTCGCTGAAAAATGGTTCGACGTGAAGGACGGCGCGGAGGCCGCGGAGGTTGCGCAAGTCCGAGCGACGGACGGCGTAATCGAGGCCGCCAAGCGACGGATCGAGCAATTGAACGCCGACGCTCTCCGCCTCGCTCGAGGGACGGAGAGGATCAGCCAGACCCTTACGGACGCGATTTCAAGCCAGGAGGCCGCCGTCGTCGACGCGGCCGAGAAAGTCAAGACCGCGATTGCGGACGGCGCGGCCCGGGAGGAAGTCGACAAACTACAGGCCGCGCACCGCGCGGAACTCGAGGTTCTCGACGACTTGAAAGTCGTCCGGGCGGACGCCCGCGACGCGCAAGAGGACCATTCGAGGGCGACAAAGATCGCGGAGAAACGGTCGAAAGACCGCCGCGCGGCGCTCAAGCGAGAGGCCGCGGCGTTGCGCGCCCTCGCGACCGCCGAGCGGGACCTCGCGCAAGAGCGCGAGGAACAAATGCGGGTGGAGATCGCCGCGGGCGTCGACCCGGACGTCGACAAGGCCCGACGCGAGCGCGAAAAGAAGGAAGTTCAGGACGCCGAAAACGAGTTGAACCGCATTCGAACCGACGCGCAAAAGGACGTCGACAAGGCGACCGCGTATCACGAGGATTTGCAGCGGCGACACAAGAAAGCGACGACACACTTTCATCACCAGCAATACAAAGAACGCGAACGTCACGTTCTCGAGTATCTCGCGGTTGTGCAATCGGCGAGCATCGCGGCCCACGGCGTCGCTATGTCGACGCTCGAGGAACTCGTCGCGGGGAACGAGGTCGCGTTCGGGCAGATTGCGGGCGCGTTCCTCCGGTCCATCGGGACGCAACTCGTCGGGATCGGCGTGAAAGCGATCTTCGAGGGCGCCGCGAATAGCGCGAACCCCTACGCTCCGGGCTCGGGCGCGGGCCAGATTGCCGCGGGCTCCGCGGCCGTTGCCGCGGGTACCGCGCTAGGCGCGAGCGGCGCGGTTATGTCGGGCATTTCGAAGAACGAAAAACTAGGGGGCGGTACCGACCGCGTGCGCCTCACTAAGAGCGGCGTCAAGTTTGGGAAAGAGAACGAGGGCGGAGCGTCGTCGTTCTCGTCGGGAGCGGGCGCGGGCTCGGGCGGTGCCGCGGCCGACCTCGCGCCGACGCGCGCGGGCAAGGTCGAGACGCACTACCACCTACACGGGTCGCCCGTGTTCGGCGCCTCGTCGCAAGCGGCGCACGCCGTTTCTGATCATTTGGCCGCGGCGGAAAACGAGTTCCTACAGCGCCCACGGCGGAGGGGTTAGCGATGGCGGTCGAGCACTATCTCCTAGCACGCCCGATCTCGCTCTCCGAGAGCAAGACGATCGTCTTTCACGAGGACGGAGTCGCCTCCGACCGCACCGCGACGATCGCCGCGGGGGACTATTGGTTGAACGGCATCGGGGCCGCGTCGTCGATCATGAACGTAATCGCTAGCGCGATGGATTCCGCGCCGAGCGCGTCTAACACGTATACCGGGACCTATCAGGGCAAATGGGACGAGGGCGCATACAACTGTCATGCTTCGATCGGCACGAGCGGAACGAGCGTGAAGATCCTCGGGACCTCGACGTTCGACCTCACGACGATCGGATTCCCGCAGTCGGACACGACGTTCCTAGCGACGCTAAACTCGACGCTCTCGAGCGCCGCGACTTGGACCTCGAGCCACCCGCTCGAGGACGACGACGCGCTCTCGAGGATGGCGGGCGTTAAAGTCTTCCGCGCGAGCCAGCGGCAGACCCATACATTCCAAGTCGCGGACTCCGAGCAACGATGGGCGATCGGGTTTCAAATGCTCGAGCAAACGCGCGTCTTGCAACGCGCGGCCGAGGACGCCTCCGACGACTGGCGCGCGCTAGAGAAATGGTGGGATTCGGCGCGCAAGGCGGAGCAAATCCGCATTTACGCGACGACGGAGGCCGACACCACAAAGTTGACGACGCTCGTCGCGGGGGATGAGTACGGCGACGGATGGACTTTGATCGGCGACTCCCTCGAGAACTTCGAACCCGTGAACGACTATCCGTGGTATAGCGCGGCGCTTTCGTTCGCGGAGTATGCGGCCTAGGCGATGACGTACGCGAGCGACGTAACCGGAACACGGGCGCACCGCGTCGGTTACTACATCGCGATCGCGGGGATTACCGAGCGCCTCGCGACGCACGATATGACCGACCACGGTCTATCGGGGACGTACCTCCCTGTAATCGTCCGCGACTCCGTCCGCGGGTCAATGCAACGCCTCGACAAGATGCGGCACATCGTCACGCCCGGAACGCTCGGGTTTTCGGTGTTTGAACACCCGACATATGTCGACCAATTGCAGGACATCCTACGGCGCCGCGGAGGGACCGAGACGACGCTCGCGAGCGAAATCTCCGCGACCGGGGCCGCTATCACGCTCGGGTCCGGAACGAACACTTACGCGGACGGGACGGTTATCCATATCGACCGCGAGGCAATTACGCTCGGGAGCCACGTCGCGGCGGGCGCCTACTCGGGTTGCACGCGCGGCGCGAACGGGACGGACCCGATTGCGCATCGCGCGGGCGCGAAGATTTCCGACGCGCCCCGACACTGGCTCGACCGCAAAGTAACGCTTTACGGCGTCAACCTCGACACGGGAACGGAGAGCGCTCTCCGCTCGGGCGTTATCTCGAGCCCGCTCCGGTTTACGAACGGCGTCTATCCGATCCAGGCAACGGACCTAATGACGCATTTCAACCGGACGTGCCTCTCCGGTTGGCAGACGACGCGCGTCGAAAAGATCGAGTATGTCGCGCTCGCCGTCGGCGGTAACAACGTCGCGGGCATGCGGTTTTATCTCGCGGACCCGCGGCAACTAGTCGACGACGCTTTCGTTGCTATCGAGGTCAACGGTCGGCGCGGCGTCTATTACGTCGAGAGCGGACACCTCGACACCTCGACCGGGTACATCGGGATCGCGTGCGGCTGGGGCGGGAGCGCTTGGGTCGGCGGGGACTTGATCACCGCGGCCGACCTCGGTTTCGAGTCGCCGAACCAAAACGCCTCTTTCGTCGACGTCACGCTCCGCCAAATTGGGCGGTATTCCGATTGGCCTATGTTTGTCGCGCTACAGGCGATGACGTCGAGGGCGGGGGACTCGGAAAACGGGACGTTCGATATCCTCGCGGGCCGCGCGGTCGACTTCGATAGCGGCGGGGACCTCGTCGAAAAGCGCGTCGGCGCCGGGCTCCCCGAGACGTGGATCGAGAGCGACGTCGGGGACGCGGGTAGCTGGAACGTCGCTATCCCGTCCATTGCGGGCAAGGTGACCGGGTTTATCGACAAGCCGGTCCGTTTGATCGACTTTCTAACGGACGAAATCCTATGGAGGGCGGGCGGGTTCGCCTACGTTGACGGGTCGGGCGTTTTCAAGTTCCAGCGATACGAACCCCGGACGACGCGCTCGACGCTCTCGTCGCTCGGGAAGGACGTTATCGGCGAAGTCGTCGACACTTGGGACGCCGAGGACGAGATTCCGGGCAAGGCGTTGATCAAAGGAAACTACGACGTCGCCTCGGGTGAGTTCCTCCGGACGGTGGAGGTCACTTGGGAGGATACGGCCGGTATCTACCGCGAGCACGGGAAAGACCGGAGCTTACTCGAGATTGAGAGCAAATCCCTCGTTATCGGCGGAGAGACGTCGCTACCTCCCGCAACGCTCGGCGCCGCGGCCCCGGTCCATCCGGTCGCGCTGATGATGATGCTCGACCGGATGCGTATGTGGAGCCTAAACGCGGGGCGCCGACATCGCCTCCGGTTGCCGTGGTCGGAGTCGACGAACGTCGTTATCGGCGCGACGCTCTCCCTTACGGACGACCGCGTTCCCGATCTCGAGGGCGGGTCGGGTGTCACCGCGCGCCCGGTTATCGTGACGGGCGTCGATCAGAAGTATTCGGAGGGATATCTCGAGGCGGAGGTCGAGGAACTTCCGACGGGCGTGCAATGGGCGCCGTCGGCCTACGTTTCCTCGTTCTCGACGGTAACGATCACGCTCGACACAACCGGGCCTGAGGCGTCCATGCACGACGGTTCGCCCGGGCTCGACTTCCCGGACGGCGCGCAAATCCGCATCTATGACGCGAGCGCCTCCCCGCCCTACACCTCGAGTTTTACCGCGACGATTGCCTCGACGACGGCGACGACGATCGTCCTCACGGGCGCGCCCGGGACGCCCCCCGCGGCGGGTGACCGGATTACAATCGAGGACGGAATCCCGGGCGATACCGGGAACACAAACGCCGCGGGCGCGGACGTCGAGGATTTCGCGTTCGCAGCGGATTCGAGTTACGAGGTCGGGAGCGGGGACCGCGCCGGGCCGAAATGGGGTTAGCGCGTGGCGTTGAAAGAGGCTTCTAGCTTTGTGGGGACCGACCTAAACGACGTGCGTCCGACGACGAACGTTCGGATGGGGGAAATCCTCGAGTCGCAACACGGGGATCAATCCTACTTGTATCCGTATACGACGGGGTTCGACGTGCCCGGAGGCGTCGGCGGGGTTGTGTCTGGCCACGTTCACGACGGGACAAACGGCGTTGTTATGCCGGTTCCGCTCGCACAATGGTACCTCGGCGCCAAACTCCCGCCGATGACAGATTCCGATATTTCGGCGTCGGCGTCCCCCGCGTATGGGCTTTTAACTTACGCGCCGTTCTATGTTCCTCCGGGCGTCGACGAAGTCGCGGTCGTTATGTACGGCGCGAGCGGACACGCAAGCGAGTTTACTTTCGGCGAGTCGTTTCATTTTCAAATCTACGACGACAGCGGGGCCGCGGTGTTCGCCTCGAGCGCGGATACGTCGCTGCATAAGTTTATCCTCGGGACCGTGTCGAATGTCGGAGACTCCCCGACGTGGCGGGTCGCGGGGGCGATTACTCGCCCGGCCGTCCCCGTCGTCGCGGACGCGATCAATATACTTGTGATGTACGCATACGACGGTCGCGACCTCCCGAATACGGGCAACGCGGTCGGGTACCGATCTGTTGACGCTCTGTTGATTTTCCCGGGCATCCTCCGGACCGAATATCCTCCCGTTCCCGCGTTTCAGCCCGGCGCGTACACGGACACGGCGGTCCGCGTGCCCGGGCAAAACGAATGGATCACGGGCGCGACAACAAAGGAACCGTACGCGGCCTTTGACGCTACCGAGTTCGACGACAACCGCGCGATCTCGTCCATGATGGTCAACAAAATGGCGGGGAATAACGCCCTGCTCGGAGAACTCGCCTACGGGTTGCCCGCGGGCGGGAACGCCGTCGGCCATAGCAACGATCAAAGCTACAAGGGACACAACCACGGGAACGCCGCGGCGTCGGGCGCGGGCGGAGAGGTAACCGTCTCCGACCTCGACTCGAGCGGCGCGCGCGTCGGTATGCCCCTAGGGGCGTGGGCCTTCGGCGTTGGGCGCGGGCCGTTCACAAACCGCGCGGGCCATCCGCGGATGGATGAGAAGGGCGCGACGTTTGTTAACGGCCGTTGGACGGGACAAATCTATGCGCCTTGTTTACGTTCGACCGCGACGGGGAACACATATTACACGGTGACGGAGGCGCTCGTTTTCCGGATGCCAGATTCGCCCGCGACGGATTACTCCGGCGGGTCGACCGAACTCGTCCTCACGTTCGTTTGCTACAACGATTCGGGGCAAACGATGACAATCCGGGCAACCCCTAGCATTGTCGGAGGCGCAACCGGGTCCGGACAAACCTGCACGATGGTGACCGGGGGGACCGGGTCGCATCCTGGACCGCGCGGCGTAGCCGAGATCCAAAACTTCGCCCTACCAAGCGGGGCCGCGGGTGAACTCTGCTCGATAGAGATCGAAATGAAAGTCGCGAGCGGGTCGGGCGATATCGACGACGGGCCTATGATTTACGGTTGTTGCTTGCATTTGAAGGGCTAGCGCAATGGCGAAGATTACCGGGAGCGCGTTACCGGCCGGGCTCCCGAACGTAACGACGGAGAACGACGCGCCCGCGCTCGCGGACGTCCCGGCTATCTTCGCGTCCGACCTCGCGGCCATCTATGGCGCCGTGTCCGGCGCGGACTCGATTGCGTCGAATACGGAGAACCCGGCGCCGAGCATCAACGGCCGCAAGGGTCATGATCACTCGGGAGGCTACGGCGGGCGCCCAATCTTCCGCACGGTCTATACGCTCGTCGGGGACATCGGCGAGGACTCGACGGACAAGATTTCAAAGAACGGCCAAGGGCTTTTAATCGATTGGCCGATTAGCGGCTACACGATCGGCCCGGATGAATCGATTGTGTGGACGCTTCCGACGAGGTTCGTTGTTTACGTCCCGCCCGGAGATTCGTCGTTCACCTATGGCGCGTACGCCTATTTAGGGATCGGCGTTATTGTGGCGAACACCCGGACGGGCGGGGCGAAGGCGGGAGATACGCAGTACATCCGGATCGTGAACGAGACGACGGGCGCCGAGGTCGATCTTTCAATGACCGCTAATGTTACGACCGTCCAAAATCTCGAGAGCACGGGCAGCGGGGATCGCCTCGCGATGCGGGTCGGCGCCGCGAACATCCTCTCCGTTGCGGTCTATTACGTGGCCGATTCGACCGCGGGCTCGAGGTCGGGGACGGACCCGATTGTGAAGGGCCTCGAGTTAGGCGTTCACGAGGACCCGGCGGGCCTCGCTTAGTGCTCGTTACTTGCCCCGATTGCCGCGCGGTCCTCTCGCTCGCGCCGATGCCGCGCGTCACCCGGCAGGGATGGGGCATCCGGTACGCGATCGACGCGCGGTGCTCGTGTGGATGGACCGCGACGATCGTCGTGATCCCGCGTGACGCGCCGTGTTAGCAACTTGCTAACGCGGTGCGGCAAACGATGACAAACCGGGCGCTCACCTCCCGGAAACCGGGCGCTCACCTCCCGGTTTTTCGACTTCAATAACCGGGCGCTCACCGCCCGGAAACCGGGCGCTCACCTCCCGGTCGACCGGGCGCTCACCGCCCGGTAGGACGCGCGAGGTATCGGCCGCAAGGTACCGCGTCGTCGATGGAAACGCCTCTCGGAGTTGAGCGGAACAAAGAAGGAACAGAGAAGTAAACAAAGGGGGCGCGCCCCTCCGGGCGGATAAGCAAATCAAGGCGCAGCAATTCGAAACTTGACCGCGCGGCGGGTTCGCTCGTAGGGTGGAGACGAGCCCGGAAGGTCCGGGCCGGAAGCGCGGCACGGCCGCGCGGGAGTCGAACGAATGACCGCACAAGCAAACCCCGTCCCCTCCGCGAACATTGCCCGCGCGCTTATCGCGGCGCAAAGCTCCGTCGAGCGTCCCGGCCTCGACGGAGAGAACACATACGACCGATATCGCTATGCGAGCGTAAACGAGATTTTCCGCGTCTCGCGCGAGGCGCTTTGCAAATCCGGCCTCGCGTTGCTCGAGGTCAACGTCGAGCATTTGCCGCCCGACGCCCGCTCGGAGTTCGGAACGCTCCGGATTACGCGATGGATTGTGCATAGCGAGAGCGGCGACACTTGGCAGACAGTCCAGGAATACCCGATCGGCAAGGGCGGGAAGAACCGACCGGCCGACAAGCAACACGCCGCGAGTCTCTCGGGCGCGCGAAAGTTCTACGTCCTCGGGTTGCTTTTGCTCGACCGCGGGGACCCTCGAGACGAGCCCGACACCTCCGAGCGCTCGCGCGATGTGGCGAAGGACGACACGCCGAAGGACCGCCGAGGCGTCCCGCCCGCGGTGTTCGCCGAAGTCCTCATGAATGCGCCGAGCGCCGCGGACATCCGCGACGACGAGAAAGCGGGCCGGAAGTATCTCGCCCGCAACGGCCGCAAACTGGGTCAGACCCAAGCGGACGCGCTCGCGGCGCTCGTTTGGGCGCGGTTCAATATCGCCCACGGCAAGGGCGCCGAGGAAGGAATGCGCCCGCCTCACGTCTCCGCGCTCGCCCGAGCTAACGGCGTTCTCTCGGGCGCGCTAAGCGACGAAATCGCCGCGGCCGAGGCAGACGCCGCGGACGAGGACAACGCGCAACACGCGGCGAATGCGGAGCCAGACGACGCAAGCAAACCGGAGAGGCTCGCGGCCCGCGAGCGCCTCGAGACCTCGTGGTCGCTTTTGCGCGCCGAGGCGGGCAACCTCCCCGACCTCCCGCCTCCCTCCGCTCTCCGAGACGCCCTCGGGCGCGCGGATGCGACGTGGGAGAACCTCACGACGATCGAACTCGACGCGCTCGCGGACTCGTTCGACGCCGAGCGGGAGAAACTCGAGGGCGAGGCGCACGCCGACACCTACTCCGAGGAAAGCGAGGCCACGCCTTGAACGTCAACCGATGGGGCCCGGCCCCGTGCCGGGTCCTCGCGTTCGACGAGAACGCCGAGGAAGAACCTAACGCAAAACTCCGCCTCTCTTGCACGGTCCCCGACCGCGCGAGCCCGGGCAAATGGGAGGAACTCACGGTGTATTTCTTCTCGGCCGACCTCGCCCGCAAGGCGCAGCAGGCGATGCAAACGTCTCGCGTCCTCTTGCTCGAGGCCCGCGCCGAGGGGCGCGACGAGGGCGCGACCGTCCTCGTCGGGACGTCCGTCCTACCGCTGGCGTTGTTTTGAAAGCCGAAAGGGTCCGCGCTATGGGTTCCCGCGTTACTGAATCTCGAGACGTCGCCGTCTCCGACCTCGTCCTAGACGAGCGCTATCAACCGCGGTGTTTCATCGATCGCGACGTCGTCGAGGAATACGCGGAACTCTACGCGGGCGGGACAATCCTCCCCGCGCCGAGCGTTCACGAGGTCGACGGGTCGCTCTACGTCGTCGACGGTTGGCACCGCACATTAGCGGCGCAGCGGGCCGGGTTCGGCGCGCTCTCCGTCTCCGTCGAGGTCGGGAGCGATCACGAGACGGCGCTCGCGTGCGCGCTCTCCGCGAACTCCGACCACGGTCTAAGGCGGACCCGCCGCGATCAAGCGCGCGCGGTACGCCTCGCGGTGACGGACCCGGCCCTCGGGAAGCGGACGGCGCGGGACCTCGCTCGCCTCTTGCGCGTGAGCGAGCGGACGATCACGACGTACCGCGCGGAGGCGCGCAAGGTCGCGGAGTTGAACGATCGCCGCGAGGACCCGCCGGAGGTAAAGCCTCCGAAAAAAGTCCCCATTCGGACGACGCTCGACGAGGACGAACCGGACGGCCGGTTACAACCCTCGCAAGTCGTAGGTATGCAACGCCTTGTCCGGTACCTCGAGGCGCTCGCGGACGAGTTGAAGGCGCTCGGGTGTATCGACTCGAGCGGCGACGTCGTCGAGGGCGCCCTCGCGAACCTCGGGCAAGCAATGCCGGAAGCGCTCGCGGACCCGACGACGTGGCTCTCTCCGCGTAGCGTGTCGGATGCGTTGGATCGCCTCGACGATTTACGCGACTCGCGGATATGGGAGTGAAAGAAAGGGGGGCGAAATGCCCGGAGGACAGAAAGGGAAGCGCGAGGACTTGCTCGCAATGTCGGACAAAAAAAACCGCTCTTACCGTGAGCGGGGGAAATGGCGGGACGAGATAATCGGCTCGTTCCGCGAGGGCGTCGGCCCGTTGGCAATCGCCGTCCGAACGGGGCGCACCTACAAGAGCGTCCGCCGCGCGCTCTACGAGGCTCGCCTCGTCGACGAGGACGGTAACCGGTTGACCTCGAGCGCTATCTCGTAGAAACTCGACGACGCGCCGCGGGAGGGGCCCCCGCGGAAACGCACACTCTAAACGCGGCGCACGGCGCGTCGACGGACTAGGCCCCCCCTTGGCTCCGTCGGCGCGCTTTCTTTTGGGGGAAACGTGTTTGCGCTTGTACCCGCGTTCGTTCTCGACCGCCTCACGCCCGCGGAGCTACGTTGCTACGTCGCCCTCGCGATGTACGCCCGGAAAGAAACCCGGACGTGTTGGCCGCGGGCGACGACACTCGCGGAGAGGCTCGGCCGGGATTACGACGGCGTGCGCCGCACGCTCCGCGCTCTCGCAAAGAAGGGCGCGATCGTCGTCGAGGGCGGAGGCGTCTACCGTCTGCCGATGCAACCGGAGGCGACCGTCGAGCGCCTCGAGCGACCGAAACCCGAAACGATAGCGATGCAATGGCCCGAGGACGACGGAGAGGCCGCCCGCGCGTTTCGATTGATGAAAGGGGGGGCGAAATGAAGCCGGAGTTGCTCGACGTTATGCTCGACGTTGCCGCGGCGGGCCCGGAGGGTTTGCGATTCGAGACGATTCTCGTCGACCACGGGCGCCGTTGGAACGTTACGCAAAAGACCGCGGCGCGCCGCGTGGCCGAAGTCGCCCGCCGCGGGTTCGTCCGGCAGAACCGGACCGGGATTTTCCGCCGTCGCTACGTCCTGACTCCCGGCGGGTTCCGCTGGCTCACGGACGAGGGCGAGAGCACCCGCGCGAAGGCCGACCGCATCGGTAAGGCGCTCGGCGCCTACGCGAAGAAAAGCGAGGCGACGACGTGAGCGAGACAAAGAGCGGCCCGATAGAGACCCTCCGACAGATAACGGAACACTCCCGGCGCTACCGCGTGACGACGGACATCGGCGCCGCGTCCCGCGAGCGCGAGGACCCGCGCCAGACTTGGCGGACGCCGCTCCGCTTGTTCCTCGGGTTGCATATGGCACGGGACTACGCGCGCGATTGCGCGGCCTCCGCCGATAACGCCTTGCTCCCCAAGTTCTGGACCGCGGCGGACAACTGTCTCGAGCAAGCGCTCGAGGTCGGAGAGCGCGGGTTTTGTAATCCGCCTTTCGGGAACGTCCCGCCTTTCGTCGCATGGGCGCAGTTACAAGCGGACACGGGCGCCGCGGTCGACTTGCTCGTCCCGTGCTCAACTAACACCGCGTGGTTTCGGCGCGCGGTGACGGGCGAGGGTTCGATTCCCGCGGGCTTTTGGACGTTCGACGGGCGGGTCGAATACGAGGCACCCGGCGGGGTCGGGAAGAGCTCCGGCGCGTTCTTCGACTCCGCGCTCCTATGCTTTGGGGCGGACGAGCCTACCGGATGGCGCGGCATCCGCTCGAGGCGGGACGGATCGGTTATTTACGAGGCTTGCATCGCGTAGGCCGATGGCATACAATGGCGGGGAGCGCGGAAGGTCCGCGCGGGAGGTCCCGACTATGTCCAGCGAAGTCCGAGAGCGTCTCAATCCCATCCGCGGCCACGTCGCGGGCCCGTCGACTTGTCGGGACCTCGTTCCCGGGCGGTTCCGCTCGTGACGGGAATCTACCGAAACCCGGACGACCGCTCACCCGCGGCGAAGTGTCTCGATTGCGGCACGCCGCAGCGTGTCGGATGCGACTGCTACGAGGACCGCGAACTCGAGGACGCTTTCGAGCGTACCCGCGAATGGCTCGCGGACCGCGCCGAGCGTTTTCGCGTGCGTCTCTACGCCGCGGGCGCGCTCGTTACCGAATACGTTGACCCGGACGTCGACGCCAACACAACCCCGGACCGGGGTTTTTACGAGGACGATCTTCCGTTCTAGGGGGCCTAGGAATGCAGAAACGAAAGAGACTTTCCCACCGAAACGGGCGCGTCTACGCTCGAGCAATGGGGCCCGAACCCGCGGGAGCGACCGCGGCGGAGGCCGGGCTCCCGCCCGAGGCGCCGAAAATCCGCGGCCCCTACGCTCCGCCGCTTCACCCGGCGGTCCGTTCGGTCCTCGACGTCTCGCGCGAGTTCGACGAGAGCACCCGCGCTCGTATCGTCCTCGGCGTCCTCGTCGCGTGCTACCCGGAAGCGGCATGAAAACGACACCCGAGCAACTCCGGAAGCTCCGCGAGCGTAGCGGCCTCACGCAAGACGAGGCCGCGGCGCTCGTCTACGCCGACGGAGGAAAGGCGACATGGAGCCGATGGGAGCGAGGCGTCCGGAAGTTCTCCGAAGCGGTCCCCCATTTGTTCGCGCTCCGCACAGGGCAGCGGTACCCGGTAAGGGGCGGGCGATGACGCTCGGAAAGGACGGCGTCGGGGAGTGTCTTTGCGACCTCGAGGATTACGGGCGTCCGTTCTCCGTTTGGAGGGGCGCGCGTCGCTGCCACGCTTGCGACGCGCGCCGCACCGCACGCCGTCACGCGCTGGACGAATATTGGCAAGCCTCCGACCGCGTCCGCGCGGACGGATACGCCTCGCGGCCAGTACGCGACCGCCAAGTCCGCGCCGCGGCGCGGCTCGGACTCTACCGCCAAGCGGCCGACGAGGCGGCGCTCGAGGGCGAGGTCGGCCCGCCCTCCCCGGTATACCCGGACGAGACGTGGCTTCCTCCGATGCGGGTCGAGACGTGGGGCATCGGACTAACGCCTCGTCGCGTTACTTTCTGGCCCGAGGAAAACCGAAAGGACCCGATCGTCTCGGCTATCGTCCTCGGGCTCGACCTCGACGCGATTATAGAGCAACACCCGGCGGGCCCGTTGCTCCGCTCGTTTGTCGAGCGGTTCCGCGCGGGCGAGTATCCCTCGCTCGGCGTCAACGCCTCCGCCGCATTGCTCGAGGCTACCGGATTCGAGGTCGACCCTTGAAGCGCTCGGCCCCCATCAAGCGCAAAACCCCGCTCTCCCGCGGGAAGCGCCTACGGCAACAAAGCGACAAGGCGCGTCGAATAGCGACCGCGCGCCGCAAGCTCGCGACCGACCTCGAGCGCGCCCACGGCGGGCGCCCGCCTTGCTTTGTTTGCGGCGCACCCGCGGACGACTTGCACGAGGTCCGCACCCGGGCGCAAGGCGGGGACCCGACCGACCCGAGCAACGCCCGGCCTATCTGCCGGGTTTGCCACGATCGAGCACATACGGACGAGCGTTGGGCCCGCGAGGTCGGCGCTATCGAGAGGGGCCCCCGATGCCGAAACGAAAGCGCCTAGGGCGGTGCGCGGGAGTCTGGCGGGGTTACCGTTGCCAGTTGGACCGGACGCACGTCGGGCGGTGCGAATACCTAAAGCGCGGCGCGTTCCTCGAATGGCGGACGAGCCCGAAGGACCGCAAGCGCCCGCTCTCGACGGAGCGGCGCCTCCGCGCGCTCGTCCTCGACTTGACGACCGACCTCCGCCGAACCCGCTCCGCCCGCAATATCGCGGGCGACCTCGCGGTCGAACGCGAACGAGCCCGGGCCATCCTCGCGGAGCAACTTCGGGCCTATGCGCTCGAGCGCTCCGACCGAGAACTCCGCCTTATCCACGGCGCCCGCAAGGCGTGTCGGCGCCTCCGGTACGCCCTCGCACAAGCGCGCGCCGCGCACCGCTCGTCGGAGCGCGCCCTCGAGCGGATGCGCGCCGAACGGGACGCCCTCCGCGCGGAACTCGAGGCCCGAGTGTGAACCCCTACGCTCCCGGAGCGGTCCTCGGTTGCCTCACAATTGGGGCCGTCTGCCTCCGCTCCGGCCTCACAATCGCCGAATGGGCCGGAATCGCCCTAGGCGTCGGCCTCTTGCTTGGCGCCTATCTCGGGGCCGCTCTCGAGGCGTGGGCGCTTGACACCCGAGAGGATGGGACGAAATGAGGATCGGACGTGACGGCGTCGGATGCGAGACGGTACGCACGCCTAACCCCTTTCGGAGACAGGGAAGACTAGTTAGAATGCCCGGAGCGGGCCGGGAGCCCGCGATCGCGGCGTTTGGACCCTAGTTACTTGTTTAACTTGGCCCAAGTTCGCGGGACAGGGGGCCGGGTGCCCGACGACTCGCCGCGATGTAGCGGGAAAACGAAAACCGGGAAGGCGTGCGTCTACCGCGCAAAGCATCCAGACGGGCGGTGCGACGCGCATAGCGACGCGCCCGCGGCGGTCCGCTACCGGGCCAAGCGCGCGGCCCGCGGGGGATCCAAGGGTCGGCGGGGCAAGTCCGCGCCCGTGATCGCGCTCGTCCCGCCCTCCGAGCAAGAGTCTCCGGCCCCGGACGCTTGGGGGGACCTCGAGAACCTCCCCGACATCGCCTCCGCGAAAACCCGGAATCAACTCCGGGCCGCGGCGCTCTTACGCTTGCTCCGCGGGGAACTCGACCCGAAGTTCGCGAACGCCCTCGAGCGCTTGCTAACCGGAGCCCGGGACGAGCCCGAAGGCTCGACCGATGCGGACCGGGTTGTCGTGAGCGAATACGACTCGATCGACGAGGCTCACGCCGCGTTCCTTCGGGAGCAAGCGGGCGAGGACGTCGACGAGGTCGAGGAAGTCGAGGCGACCGCGTGAGCGCGTCGGCCCCCCGCCAAACCGTCCGCAAGGTCCGGACCGTCCTGCTCGAGCATCAACGCCGCGCGATGCTCGCTTTCTCGAAATGGCTTGTTTTCGTCGGCGGGTTCGGGTCGGGAAAGACCGAACTCGTCGTCCGAAAGGCCCTTTGGCTCGCGTGGAAAAACGCGCCGCTTCCGGTCGCGGTCTACGAACCTACATATCAAATGGTCGGGCGTATCCTCTTGCCCGCTTTCGAGGCGCACCTCGCGAAGATCGGCGCCCCCAAGCTATGGCACGAGTCGAAACACCGGCTCCGCGTTTGGTTGCACGGCCGACGCCTCGAGTTGTGGCTCCTAGGCGCGAAGAACCCGGACCACCAAAAGGGCCCGAACCTCCCCGCCGCTCTCGTCGACGAGGCGGGCCAAGTCGATAGCAAGGCGATTCGGGCTATTTCGTCCCGCGTCCGCGGTAAGGGCAAGTGTTTGCAATTCGTCCTATCGGGAACCCCGGAGACAATGGCGGGCGAGTTCTACGACGCGGCCGAGAGGCAGACGGAAAAGTTCCGGGGCCTCTACGACGCGGGGGACCTCGCGATCGTGCGCGCCCAGACCTACGACAACCCGTTCATTGACCCGGACGAATACATCCGAACGCAGCTAGCCGGGCTCTCCGAGGACGAGATCGACCGCTATGTCCGCGGGTTGTTCGTCCCGCCGCGGGGCCGGGTGTATTCGAACTTCCGCCCGGCCGAGCACGTCCGGCCGTGGGATGGCGGCTACGGGTCCCTCGTTCAACTGGCCCTAGCGTGCGACTTCAACCTCGACCCGATGTGTTGGGCCCTTTGCGTTATGCGCCGCATCGGGGGGAAATGGCACGCGCACGTTATCGACGAGATAATCCGGTCGAACACAAACACGGCGGAGCAAGCGCACGAGGCCGCGGCGATTGTCGCGGAGCTACGGACGGGGGACCTCTGGGCGCCCGATTTGCACGTCGCCGCGTCGGAGGTGAACGCCTATTCGGACCCGGCGGGCGCCGCGCGGTCGACGAAATCCCCGACGTCCTCGAGCGATCACGACTTGCTACGGCGCCAAGGGTTCAAAGTCGTAGCGGAGAACGCGCACCCGCGGGTCCGCGATCGCGTCTATACCCTGAACGTCGGTTGGCTCGCGGAGGACCGGCTACTCGTCGCGCCGCATTGCACTGAAACGATCAAGTCCCTTTCGAGCCAGGGTTACGACAAATACGGGGAGCCCGACAAAACCCGGGGCCTCGATCACATACCCGACGCGCTAGGCTATATGTGTCACCGTCTCGACCCGAGGCTCGCGCCTAGGGGGAACACAACCGTCCGCACGAGGTAGACCGCAATGATCGAGCCCGGAAGCGCCTCCGCCGCTCTCGTCGAGGAAATCCGCGAGGCCGCGACGCACGCCCGGGTCCCGACCTCTCTCGTCGACGTCGTCGCCCGTGAGCATGGGGACGAGGGCGACCCGAAGTTCCTCGAGGAACTCGTCCGGCTCGCTTGGGGCACCCGGCCCGAATACCTCGACACGCTCGTCCCGGTTCTCCGGGACCGTTTCCATTCGGCGGGGGAGAAACACGTCCGGGCGTTCCTGAATGGGCGCTACACGGACGCCGAAAATATGCTCGCCGTCGAGGTCGACCTCGTGCCCGAGGTATGCGCGAAAGACGCGACGACGTT